>Ga0209369_1000069_pt1 | contig 249981 bp, 232 predicted proteins | sample EBPBio142010_DNA_FD_185865 | JGI IMG/M metagenome (GOLD analysis project Ga0209369, IMG submission 185865) | Wastewater treatment Type I Accumulibacter community from EBPR Bioreactor in Madison, WI, USA - Reactor 1_10/4/2010_ DNA (SPAdes)... | ecosystem: Engineered > Bioreactor > EBPR >... | reverse complement strand
TTGAAATGTTTTCACATTTCCGTTATCACTTTTCTTTTTTCAAAGAATTGCGTTTTTGGTTTTTTTCATTTGCGCTATTCAATTTTCAAGGTCCTGTGTGCTGTTAAGAAGAAATTTCGAAAGCTTTTAAGCTTTGATTTTTCAACGGTGACAGCTATTTGATTATAGCAAACTTAATTTTCTTTGTCAATACACAACTTTGAAATTTTCATTTGCTTTTTTGCTTGTGGTGTTTCTTTGTTTTGCTCGCCGCCGTTAAGCGACTTGATTATAATAACACCTTGAATAAGGGGTGTCAATACGTTTTCAAAGAGTTTTTTACCGTTTCTTAAAGTTTCTCTATTCTTAATTTTCTGACGAATAGTGCGATAGAAAAAGAGCACCTTTGGGTGCCCTTCAATCTGAGTAACTGACTAATGTAACGGTAATAAACACCGTTAGTTTAGCGTGTGTTAATGCTCATTAGATGACATCGAAAATCTCACGTGTGGTCACCTCGAAGAACAAGTAACGATTGAAATAATTCTTTTTAGTGATCAAAATCTCATATCCTTCTTTTTCAAAGATCATGCCGCGGCCATAGTTTTTTACGAAATGCCAGCCCATACCACTTAACTTTTCCTTAAAAAGCTCCTCGCTGTCGATGAGCCCGATAAACGCAAGCGTTTTTAAAGAAATACGCTGAATCGCTTTATTGCGGTCAGATTCCAATTTGCAGATTCCCGATGCGACATCCAGCCATTTGAGTTCATAGCTTGCTTTTACGATAATAACGATGGTCATTACAATCAGGGTGTACTTGATGAGTTTTTTAGTAGAATCATTTAACTGGCACATAGCATGTCCTCCTGTAATAATCACGGTCTATAACACCCACGCTTAGTATGTTATACCCATGACTTAAATAATTAAACTTTAATCCAGCGATTTAATGTCAACTTTTCATAGGGGTCAAGCTCTTCGCCTGATTTTGGAATATCTGTAATGCGATACTTTTCATTATCATCAAATGGATGATGCTCTGATTTAAGAAGCGCTGTTATGATGCTTCCTTTTTTCATGCGGAATACTTGTATGCCCCTGGTATTTTTAGTCACCTTCTCAGTGATAAGTGACGTATTAAATACGATGGCGCGGATTTCTTTACTGGATTCCCTCACCATGGTGAGATCGCCTTCTTCTTCGAAATAGTGCATGCGAACGATTTTCGCTTCATCACCATACGCTTTCACCAGTTTTTTACGGTTGGTTTTCGTACGATATGCCTCTAAAGGTACTCGAGCTACTTTGCCATTTTCAAATCCAAAGATCATAAAGCCTTTAAAGTCGTTCGTGAGAACGCAGTATAATACTTCCTCATCTGGTTCTAGTTCTAGAATATTCGGTAAATAGACACCGAGGCTACTCACCTTATGATCTTCAATTTCATGCATGCGCATTTTATACGCATTGCATTTATTCGTAAAGAAAATAATCTCGTCCTTATTAGTACCGTCGATTTCCTGAAGGATTTCATCCTCTTCCTTAATCTTATGGTCACCACTAGATCTAAGGGAGACGAGCGTAACCTTCTTTAAATAGTTATGTGCGGTGAAGAATACCTTGAGGTTATAATCCTCAACATGTGCTTCAGCAACGTGCTGGACGACTTCGTGTTCAGAGATCAAGCGCGTTTTTCTCGGTAAGGCATACTTCTTAATAATGGTCTGAAGTTCTTTGACGATGACTTTATCAATCTTTTTTTCATTTTTTGAGAGCTCATCGAGTTTACGAATTTCTTCTTCAAGACCTTCAATTTCGCTGACGCGATTTAAGATATACTCCTTATTGAGGTTACGTAGGCGGATATCCGCTACGTAGTTCGCCTGTACTTCATCGATGCCGAAGGACAACATCAGGTTAGGTACAACTTCTTTCTCCTGTTCCGTTTCGCGGATAATGCGGATGGCTTTGTCGATATCTAAAAGCACCTTTTGAAGACCATACAATAAGTGAAGCTTTTCATTTAAACGTGCGATATCGAAAAGTGCACTTCGGGTAATGCAATTTCTTCTAAACAAAAGCCATTCCATCAAAATCGCTTTAATGCCAAGAACGCGAGGACGTCCGTTAATAAGTAGATTCATGTTACAGGAGAAGCTATCTTCCAAGGTAGTGAACTTGAAGAGCTTAGAGATGAGCTTTTCGTGATCTGTACCCCGTTTTAAATCGATTGCGATCTTGAGACCCTTTAAATCCGTTTCATCACGGATATCATTTATTTCTTTGATACGTCCCGCTTTAATCAGCTCGACGATTTTTTCAATAATCTGCTCTACAGTTGTGGTATATGGGATTTCAGTAATCTCAAGCATATTTTCTGACTTGATATAGTCAATTTTTCCTCTTATTTTAAAGGAACCCATACCAGAATCATAAATCTTATGCATATCTGTTTTATTGTGAATCAAGTCACCACCGGTTGGAAAATCAGGTGCTGGCATGATTTCTGTGATATCGACGCCAGGATTCTGAATAAATGCGATGGTGGCCTCGCAAAGCTCTTTAAGGTTAAAGCTGGGGAAGTTACTGGCCATCCCTACTGCGATGCCTTTATTGGGATTTGCAAGTATGTTTGGGAAAGTGGTGGGAAGAAGTGTGGGTTCTTGCATCGAGCCATCATAGTTATCCACAAAATCGACGGTGTTTTTATCGATATCCTTGAATAACTCCTCGCATACTTCATCCAATTTAGCTTCTGTATAACGTGGCGCTGCAAACGCCATATCTCGGGAAGTAATTTTACCGAAGTTGCCCTTCGAGTCCACATAAGGGAGCAGCAGCGCCTCATTGCCACGGGATAAACGCACCATGGTGGCATAAATCGCTTGATCGCCGTGTGGATTCAGTTTCATGGTCTGACCCACGATGTTCGCCGACTTCGTACGCGCACCTTTTAGCAGCTTCATCTTATACATGGTATAGAGTATCTTTCGGTGTGAGGGTTTGAAACCGTCAATTTCAGGAATGGCACGCGAAACGATAACGCTCATGGCATAGGGCATGAAGTTCTTTTCCAGCGTTTCTGTAATGGGTTGGTCTATATAGTTAATGTTTTTTTCAGGCTTGTTTTGTTTCATGTTTCACCTCGGTTTAATTTTCAGTGTCTTAGCTGAGATCGAGCAGTTCCAAATATTGCTCGCCATTATCCTCGATAAACTCTTTTCTGCCATCGAGATCGTCGCCGAGGAGCACTTCAAACATGCGTTGTGTTTCATAAATATCATCTGGGGTCACTCTAATGAGGCGACGGGTATCAGGACACATGGTGGTATGCCACATCATGTCAGGGTCATTTTCTCCGAGACCTTTCGAGCGCTGGATGGTATACTTCTTATTTAGCTTCTTTACATAATCGTTCTTTTCCTTTTCGTTATAGGCAAAAAACGTCTTTCCATCTGCAGTGGTGATTTCAAAGAGCGGCGATTCAGCGATAAAAACCTTGCCTTTATCGATTAAAGTAGGAATCAAACGGTAAATCATGGTGAGTACCATGGTACGAATATGGAAGCCGTCTACGTCGGCATCGGTACAAATGATGACCTTATCCCATTTGAAATTCTCATAGCTGAACGTGTCGAGATCCTTATTATGACGGGTTTTTATTTCTACGCCACACCCTAATACCTTAATAAGGTCGATGATAATGTCTGACTGGAATATCCGTTCATAATCTGATTTGAGACAATTGAGAATCTTTCCTCTAATGGGCATGAGGGCTTGGAAGTCACTATCGCGTGCCAGCTTACAGGATCCGAGAGCGGAATCCCCTTCGAGGATGTAGACTTCGCGGCGCTCGACGTCCTTCGTACGACAATCGACAAACTTCTTCACACGGTTGGTGACATCGATTTTTGAGCTAAGCGTTTTCTTTAGATTCAGCCGCGTCACTTCTGCTTTTTCGCGCGAACGTTTATTGATCAGGACTTGATCGACGATTTTTTCTGCATGCTCTTTATTCTCGATGAAATAGATTTCAAGGTTTCTCTTGATCATCTCGGTGATGAAATCCTGGACAAATTTGTTCGTAATGGACTTTTTCGTCTGGTTTTCATAGCTGGTAATCGTGGAAAAGCTGGTGGTGACCAGAATTAAGCTGTCTTGGATGTCCACGAAGGAAATTTTCTTTTCATTTTTAGTATATTTGTTAAGCTGTTTGATGAACTTATCCAGTTCGTAAACAAAAGCATTTTTAACGGCACGATCAGGGGACCCGCCATGTTCGAGGAAGCTGGAGTTGTGGAAGTACTCAAGGAGGTTCACTTCGTTATTGAAAGCGAACGCCAATTGGGCTTTCACCTTATATTCCGGCATATCTTCGCGATCACGTCCTCGCCCTTCATCCTCGAAATAGACGATGTCGGTAAAGTTTTTATCCATGGAAACTTCCGCCACATAATCTTCTATGCCTCGGTCGTACTTGTATTCAAAAGCCAAATCGGAGTCTTCATCCTTAAGGATAAAGTTGATTCCTGGATTGACGATTGACTGCTTTCGCATGACATCCTGAAAATACTCCAGAGGGATGTCAATCTCCTTAAATACAGCTAAATCAGGACGCCATTTGATGGTCGTACCTGTTTTCTTATATTTAAGTTCACGCTTTAAGAACCCGCCTTCCGTCATCTCCCCTTTTTTAAAGTGAAGCTCATACTCAAATCCATCGCGTCGAATGATGACGTCCATATATTCAGAGCTGTACTGTGTAGCACATAGTCCAAGCCCGTTTAAGCCTAAGCTATACTCATAGACTGAGGCATCGTTATTATTGTATTTTCCCCCGGCATAAAGTTCTGTGAAAACAAGCTCCCAATTGTAACGCGCTTCGTTTTGGTTATAATCCACGGGAATACCACGCGCCTCATCGATTACAGAAATCGAATGGTCCGCATGGCGAATCACGACGATTTCTTTACCATAGCCGCCACGCGCCTCATCGATGGAGTTGGATAAAATCTCGAAAAAAGAATGCTGACAGCCTTCGAGTCCATCTGAACCGAAAATAACAGATGGTCTTTTTCGAACACGGTCCGCTCCTTTAAGCGCTGTGATACTTTCGTTTGTATAATTGGTCTTACTCATTCTCCACCTCTATAAATTACTCTCAATCCTTATCATATCAAATGGTTCGCCATTTGTGAAGAACTTTCGACAGAACATTTGTTCTAGCTTATGTCCATAAAAAACCCGGTGATGCATCGGCATCCCGGGCTTATTTAGCTTTAATCCACCATCGAAACAATTTCCAAATCGATGTTTCTCCTAAGGTCAAAATACTCTTCACCGACTCTTACCAGTGGTCTGGCTGGGTCGTCTTTATGGGTCATGATGATTTCTCCCTGTAGCGTATTATTAAGTCTTACCTGATGACCGATATAGAAATGCGCAATATTGGCCAGGAAAGTTTTAGAGATAGAGAAATCCAGTGACTGATGGCACTTTTCCAAAATGAAGCTCATGGTTTCAAATGGATGCATCGCCGGTTTATAAACCCTATCCTGCGTCATGGCGCAGTAAACATCAGCAACCGCGATAATTTTCGCAAGGTAATTGATTTCATTTCCTTTTAGTCCATTAGGGTAGCCGGAGCCATCCACGCGCTCATGATGCTGCATAACACCTAACAGCACATCATAGGAGATATTAGGAATGTCCTTTATTAGGATATAGCCTAAAATGGCGTGTGTCTTCATGACCTTAAATTCTTCGATATTCAGTGGGCCGGCTTTATTCAGGATGTTATCGGGGATATTACACTTACCGATATCGTGTAACAAGCCTGCTAACGCTGCTTCTTTGATTTTAACCGCATCGAGTCCACACCACTTCGCTAAGAGTCCAGAAATCATGGACACCCTGACGGAGTGGTCAAACGTATAGTCATCATAGGCATGGATCTGCCACATCTTACGTGTAATGTGCTCATCATTAAGAATCGCTTCGTAGAGTGGCTCTATGGCATCATCGATTTCCTGATAGACAGGGACTCTTCCTAATCTAAACTCAGTATAGATGGATTTAAACTTCGTAACAGTGCTTTTATATTTCTCCTCGACATCAGAGGCTTCAATTCGACTTGTCGTTTTAATGGTAGGTTGAATATGCTGTGTTTTTTCCTCTATTGAGATGGTAACTTCGTCGATTCGTTTTCGTTTTAAAAATTCGATGTGGTTCTCAGTCAAATCCGTCTCAGAACCCATAAGCAAAATGCCATTTTCATCGAATACATCGTCGAGCAAGATCATGCCCGGAATTAATTCCGACACTTTTCGCTTCGCCATTAAGTCACCTTTCCCCCTTATTAGATTACCTCTTAATTATAATCTATATAAGGGGGAAAACTCCAGCAATTTTTAACAAACTTCGTTAAACGTCAAAATCCACTGGAATTTGCTTTCTGTGTTCCGAGTTGGAAGGCTCTAAAAACTGGACCCTCTCGCCGACGATCTCCGTCATATAAACGTTCTCTCCGTCACTGTTTTCATAAACCGATGTACTGACGCGTCCTGTTATGCTTACCATGGCACCCTTCATCAAATATTTGCAGCAGTTTTCCGCCTGTTTTCCCCAGACGATGATTCTCGGGAAGTCAGCCGTCGCACGGCCTTCATTTTTCTTCTCTTCCTTTTGTGCTGTAGCAAGGTAACGGTCGATGGCCACGTTAAACTTCGTGACACTGTTTCCGTCTTGTAACGTTTTTAACTCTGGGCTTTGGACGAGACGTCCGACGAGACTGACTTGATTCATAAAAACCTCCTCGATTCATCAATTGAAATTGGTATTATTTACCATATGGTAATAATATCCATTTTCTTCCAATTTGTCAATAATTTAATTTCTTCCCCCCTTGTATTTGGCATACCATGCCTTATAATGAAATTGTATTTCGAATAACGAAATGTTTGGAGGCGGCATGGGGACCATTGGCACAACACTGTTACATAAAATTCGGTCGCGCGTGGAACAACTTTTTGATGACCGAAATGTCGGTATCAACATCTCAAATGGCATCGCACTGGCCATCGCAACAAATCTGGTCAATCCCTATTATGCAAAATTTGCAGAGCGCCTCGGGGCAAACGATTATCAAATCGCTTATCTCAACTCGCTTCCCGCCTTCGTCAGTTTATTTGCCCTGATTCCAGGGGCGATTTTCATCGACGTTTTCGGAAACAAGCTTAAAACCACCACGTGGTTTATGCTGGCCCATAAGATTTTTTTCCTGCTGATCGCCTTTTTACCGCTGATCGATGGCGTTTCGAAGCCTTGGCTGTTTATCATCCTCATCGCCCTTATGAACCTGCCTGGCGCGATCTATACCATGGGTTACCAGTCCAGCATCGGCGACATTTTTTCGCCGTCTGAACGCGGCCTAGCCATGAGTCTCCGCAACAAGTATGCTGACCTCTTCAGACTCGGGATCACCTTATTATCGGGCGTGATGTTATCGCTGCCGAAAAGTGATGATCAAATAATCCTGCTCTATCAAATCTTCTTCTTCGTCTCCTTTATATTCGGAATCTGGGAAGTCACCAGTTTCGCTAAGTTCACCACCAAGGCACCGCTGGAGGGCAGGGACACCGGCGATGCGCTTAAGAAAACGTGGTCGGCCATCAAGGTCAGCCTCAGGTTCACCCTTACCGATAAAACCTTTAAGCTTTTCATGGTCGCCTCACTGATTTTCCATTTTGGGTGGCAAATGGGATGGCCACTTTTCAACATTTATACGATTTCTAAGCTGGGTGCCAATGAAATGTGGCTTAGCGCCATCTCCATCGCCAGCGGGCTGGCAAGCATCCTAACGGCAACGCATTGGGCCAAGTTCGCGGATAAGCGCGGTAACCCACTGGCGGCTTTTATCGCCACCTTCGGCATGAGCATAACCCCCATTTTATATGTTCTCAGCGAGTCTCTGACGATGCTGGTACTTTTCAACCTGCTCATCGGTTTTTCAATCACAGGGACGACACTCGTCCTTTTCAACCTTTTACTAGAAGCGACCCCTACAAAAAATAGAACGACAATCATCGCATTTTACAATACGTTGATTGCCGTCTCGGCGACGATTGCCCCTGTGATCGGTGTGTGGATCATGGAACAAACATCGCTTGATACGTCGCTAATTATAACAGGTGGTCTAAGATTTCTCGGATGCTTGGCCTTCTTCTTTATGAGTCGTGTGATCGTAGCGAAGGCGCATGAGGCGTAATTTGAAGGATTCTTCCCAAATAGCGGCCGTCAGGATCTGTCATGGGATTCGAATCAATGGTTAGTGTCGATGTGATTAATGAGAGCGTCCCATCTGCTGTAGTTCCTTCGATCAGCTTCGTTATTTGATCCTCATCAGCACCTTTTAGTATTGATTCGAGATGGTTGATGAGAAGGTTGACATCGAGTGGCATTTGCTGCTCTAATAACCCCTTTAGTTCTAATCGTTTAATGGCTTCGTGGTTGATTTTTTCCACGTGGCCATTATTTTTTATGATGATGATGCCCTGCGGGGACTGCTCCACCACGTGCTCCAGAAGCTGTCTGGACTCTTCGAAGCGCTGGCGGGTCATGCTCCTCTCTGTGACATCGGCGATGCTTCCGATGGCATAGATCGGTAAGCGCTCGTCATCCTTATAGACCTGCCCGATCATGTTGACAAAGGTGATCTTTCCATGATGATAGAGCCTGAACACGATATCCAGCGGATCCCCATTCCAGATAAACCGTTTAAACTTTTCTTCAAAATAATTTAAATCAGGAGAGTACATGCTTTCAAGGAAACTTTCATAATAAACTTCTGTCTTACCTTCATTTTGGATGAAGATGCTACCGAACGTCTCCGATACTTGGAAGGTATTTTTAGAGACCTGGAACTTCCAATGTGCCATGTGAGCAATCCGCTCGGACTCTATGAGGATGACGCGCTGCTCGTCAAGTCTCTGCGTCATGGCTTTAATTTCACTGATGTTTTGGTTCACCAGGATGATGGATGCGCCTTCGTCCGACATGATGTATTTTCCTGTGGCGCGGTACCATTGCCACCCGCTATTTTTAAAATAGCGATACTCAAAGCGGTGTCCGATGGACTGCTCTGAGGTGATGATGTCGATGGCCTCATAAACGATGGAGCGGTCGAGGTCATGCACACTGGTAAGCCACTGTAAGAACGAAATTTCCATGCCGACCAAGCCCTTTTCGGCGTCGAACTCGCGGAAGAAGCTGACGGACTTCTCAGGGAGCTTGATTTCCACGATATCATCCTGAAGCGATTCGAAAATCTGAGCGTAGCGAGATTGGCTATCGATGAGTCGCTTTTTATAGATAAACTTTTCAGAGGTGTCGCGCACGAGTAAAAGGAGCTGATCCGCGTGTCCCGTTTCGAGGTTCATGGCGATGACCTCAGTGGGCACGTGATGGCCTTCCTTCGTGAGGTAAATGCGTTCAAAATGGAGTGAGTTATGCTGCTTCGTAAGGGCCATGTTTCGGAACAGGATTTCCTCGGTGAGCCCTAAGCTGATGTCCACCAAACGTTTCCCCAGAAGCTCCTCCGACGTGTAATTCAGAATGCGCTGAATCATTTCGTTAGAGTAAACCACCATCCCCTTATGGTCGACGATAAGGATTCCCTCCTTAACATGACCCACGATTTTAGAACCGATGGTGGCGGTGCTTACGCCAGAGGCTTTAGGATTGAGATGCCTGAGCAAAACGCCGATGAGAAAGCCATCTGATGAAAAAATCACTTCCTCGATGGAAAACTGATGGATGCCATTAAAATAGATGATCTGCTGCATGGGCGCTACTTCACTTTTGATGACGCCCTCAAACAGCTGCAGATCCTCTGCGCTAAGTCCATTTAAAAGGTGTGATAGCGAATGGAGCTCGCTCTCAAGCGGCTGAAAAAGCATTTCTTTAAATAAAAGGTCATGCTGGATGAGGTTCGCCACCACATAGGTCCCCATCTGTCCAGTTCGATTACGAAGATGAATCAGATGGTATGCCCTTTTGAACAGTTCAAAAACCTTTAGCTCCGTCACATCGATGGCGCTGGTGAATATCCGCTTCTCGCCATTGTGCCATATAATCTGCTCTTCAACCTGCATGAATCCCGCAGCTCCCATAGGATAGGTCATTTTAAGGACCTTGATCATACGCGGTATCTGCTCTGAGACCAGTTGCTCATGGATATAGTGGTGCGCTTCGCGCTCGTCGTCTTTTTGATAAATTTCAGATAAATATCGACCTATCAGAGTCTGTCGCGGCCTGTGAATAAACGCCGCCATTTTTTCGTTAAGATAGACGATTTTACCCTCTAGACTTCTAAGCATCATGAGGTTCGGCGCATGGTCCCAGCTGCTGGTCCGATCCGCGCTCACCTGGTGGAGCAGGTCTCTGGCATTTGCCAGCTCCGTCACATCTTTTAAATTAATCAGCGCATACCGTTTACCGTAGGGTGTCAGTCGAACATTTACAGTTCGCTTCTTATTTTCGAAATCCAGTAGCTCAATCTGGCTTTCCCCTCTCGAAACTGCACTGACGATTTCTGGCAATGCGATAAAAGCACCATCTCCCACCAATGCTTTATAGGCTTGATTGGACGCCATTACAGCCACGGAATCGCTTCTGATAAGCGCGACGCCCTCTTCCAGATTTTCGATGATATCCGTCTCGAAAAGCGCCTTTAGGTCGATGAAGTTTCGCATCAGCGAAGCTGTCTTCGCCCGGTCACCCACACTTTTAGTGAGGATGTATAATAAAAACAGTAGCACTGTAATTTCATACACGGTGTTTTCAGGCAGTGTCCCGATGATGATATTTCTCAGATCTACGATGACGATAAAGGCTATCACGAAAAAGAGCATGACGTTTTTCTCACGTCGATCCTTTACAGCACGCTCGACGAGATTAAATAGAATAAAAACCGCAATCATCAGCTTAATGAAAAAAACAAATAGAGCCATACCCACCTCAGCGTTTATTTTTTACGTTTTAGCGTTTATCCTTCGATGGTCTTCGTGATAAAAACCGTTAAGTAATCCATAAGATTGATGATTTCTGCACGCTTATTATCCTTGATGAGCTGCACGGTAGGCCGGGTCTGCGCATCAGGATTCTCTTTGATGACGATGGCGCGTTCCCCCGTAGACAGCATGACCACCGTTCCCACAGGATAGATATTGACCACTTTCAGTAGCTGATAATAGATATCGCGGTCCAGTTCATACACCGCTTCTGTTCTTAGGATTTCCAGCGCTTCATCTGCGCTTAAGCGGTCTTTATAGGAGCGGTTGGAAGAAATGGCATTAAAAATATCGCATAATGTCACGATGCGCACATGGATAGGAATCTGGTCGCCGGATAACTTATAAGGATACCCAGAACCGTTAAGCTTTTCATGGTGAAGGAGTACGATTTGTCTGGAAATCGGCGAGATGAAGTCGTTATCCTTAAGCATATCGTAGCCGAACTGTGGATGCTCCTTCATCAGTAGATTTTCCTCTGGTGTCAATGTTTCCTGCTTGTTAAGGACATCACCCGGTATGCGCATTTTGCCTAGGTCATGAAGGATGGCGCCCACACCAATCTTCTGGATAAAATGATCACTGAGCTTCATGTTCCGCGCCACCAGCATGGATAAAACCGCCACTTCTGCACTGTGATGGTAGGTGTACATATCAGAACCCATGAGCTCTGTCATACAGTAAAGCGTATGCGGGTTATCATAGATCACCGCCATCATCTCGTCGATGACATGCTTGATCTGATCGACACTCTTAATGGAATAGGTGGCTGTTTTTCGTTCGGACAGTTCTTTAAAGACCTGCCTCACCGTGGAAACCGATCTGATTTTCAGTTCGTCAGGTACAAAGGTCTCCGCTTCCAGGCCAGCTGACAGCTCGTCCTCTATATAGACGCAGTGGATATTAGACCGCATCAAACGGTCGATATAGTTTTGTGTAAGAGCGACATTTTTCGCCAGCAATAACTGGCATTTATCGTCATAAACGGGCTTAGCGAGTATTTCTCCAAGCGCGACATTTTCTATGCTTTTGAGTCTCACTGATTGCCTCCCAAAGTTTCATACCGTAATTATACCATAAAGAGCTTCATATACAATTCGACTATGGACCTAGAAAATAGGGAGACCACACCTGCTGCGATGGCCATGTAAGGAGCAAATGCCACCTCTGAGGTACGGTTCATTACCTTGCCGATCACTTTCTGGATGAGGATTAACACTAGGGCAACATAAAAGGTTAGAACGCCTGCTATAAGGGTATTCCATGGTCCCAGAAAAAGTCCGATGGCGCCCATGAAGAGCACATCACCGAAGCCGAAGGCTTCTTTTTTATAGATGGCCTTCGCCACGAGATAGATGAGTCCATAGAGCGTGAAGCCTACAAGTCCCCCTAAGGCAATTTCCAGAAATGGTAGTCCCGACAAATAAGCCCCGATTGCCAGTAGCACCGCGCCAAGCCCCGTTAGAAACACCACCACCGTCTTCGTAAGGGCGTCTATGCCCCCTGTGATGATGAGAAAGGTCATGAAGACCAGTTCTGGAATCAATCGATTCGAATAGGTAACGCTTAGTGCTGCGGCTATAATGACGCTGATCACGATGAGTGTTCCTGCCGTCTTCGTGAGCGGGCTTTCTTCAGAAAAATACTTGATGACTGTGAGGCACACCACTCCCATTAGGAGGGAAAGTAGTGTGATGGTGAGTAGGTTTTGCATGAGACCCCCAAATACCATGATTTAAAAAAACTTTTAAAAAAGGGTTAAGACCTAAATCTTAACCCTTCTCAGATTATCTAAAGAAATAAATGAGCATATAGGCAGCTTCCGCTTTCGTCATATAAGCCGCTTTATTCGTGGTGCCAGGTGATTTCGTGAATTTTTCAGTGAGCATTTTACTGGATACTTCAGACCAGTTCACCGTACGTGTGAAAATCATGCTCATGGTGTACTCAAGGTCCGCATAGCTGACCATGGCCCCCGGATTAAAACGACCTTGCGCATCCAGCGTCATGTAGCGTTTGCCCACCATGTACTCTGCGGCATCCTTATAGATGCCAAGTGCTGCTGAATCGGCGATGATAGGTGCATCTGTCAGCATCGGGCTTCTAAGCGCTTGGACCTGATAGATCATCTGCGCAAGCTGACCCTTCGTGATCTTCGCGTTCGGCATATAGAGGGAATTATCAGAAATCACGTCTCTTCTCATGAGGGTGTAAATCTCTTTAAACGCCCAGTTGAAGGAGATGTCGGAAACGATTTTATACGTCTCGTCGATGAAAATCGCATACTCGCCGCCGTTATAGTAGCCAGCTGGGATGGTGATGCTAAGTGCGCCATCGGTAAGTGTGGTGTACTGGTAAACCCAGCGGTTGTTCACCCACTGGTAAATACCAGCGCGCTCTGAACCATAATATTCAAAGCTCAGTGTAATCGGCTTTTTAAGCGTCATAGAACCTGTGCTATTCCATACGGAGAGGGTATACTTGCTAGAAACTGGTGTGAGCCCCGCACTTCTGTAACCGAAGGTATCCTGCGTTTTAAACATGGCCAGGTATGTCGGTTGATAGATGGCTGCTGCGGGTACCTCTAAGGTTAACGACGTTCTAAACTCAGAGCCCATTTCGCCTAAATTGAAACTGACGATTTCTTCATCAAACGTCAACGTGCTCTCAAGCATGGTCATTTGTAAGGCGTTTTTATTTCGAAGCTCTGTTTCAAGGTTCTTAAGCTGATAAGTTTCCACATAAGCTTTCATGAAGCCTTCTTTATATCCGTTAGAAAAACCGTCGATGTAAGTGGCTGACTCTCTAAGGAGGTTGTAACGCGTGATGAGACTACCCTTGCCCACATAAGCATTATAGGCCTTTAGCCAATCGTTTTTATTACTCTGAGTAAAGTCAATCATGGCCGAAACCTGACCCTGGACAGTTCCAAGTGCTAATCCGTCGTCATAAGCGCCCTCTACAGGCACCATATATTTTTCTAAGATAACCGTTCGGTAGCCTAATTGATATGCCGACTGAAAATTGTCTTTATAGGCTTTAATGAACTCCGCCTGGAAGGTCGGTGTATCGTTAGCGAGACTATACCTGGAGATGATCATGGCATCCGCATATAGTGCCGACAAATAATTGTTTACTTTACCAGCGTTTGCATCTTCTCTGCCCTTTAAATCACCATCGAACTTCCCGATGGCTTCGCCCATGGTCTTACCATCGGCAACCGATGTATCAGCCGCAAATACAAACGATGATGACATCATGGTGAGGATCAGCACCAATATTAAAAGTATTTTAAATGGTTTTTTATAGTTCATGAATCTCCCCCCTTATTCTACTGGATATGACACAGACAATTGATCAAAGAGGTATTTTCCTACGATCTTTTGATCAAAGCCGATGCCTTCGACATAGATTCTCTGAATCATACATGGGTAGGAAATTTCAACGGGCATCTCAGCCTCAACTTCTTCCCACTGCGTCCAGCCGACGCTACCCGTTAATCTGACCTTATACTCCTTACCCTTGGAATCGATGATGACGACGCCGATGCCGTGGTTTGAAGCTTCATACGCATAAACCCATAAGCTGATAAAATCAGCAGGTCTGCTAAGCATTACCGGATTTGCATCAAATACGAGGTTTGCTTCACTATAATCTCTTGCACTTGCAAAATCAAAGTTCATCTCTGCTGAGAAACCACCACTGACTTTCGTCTTACTTCTAGCGGTCATCCCTGTAATATCTGCCGATGGGTTTCCAACGAAGAAGTAATCGCCTTCTTCAAACCCATAAATTTGGGTTTTAGGTCGGTAATCTTCGTAATCGATATCACCATCAAGGTCTTCAGTGGGATATTCTGGATAAGTAGGTACAAAGGTTTCAGAAATAGGTTCAGTAGGCGCTTCTACTACAAAGGTTTCGTATGGCATAAACGGGCCGGTCATTACGTCTCTTGTATTTAGCTGAGCACTGACAAGTTGGTCAAACTGCTCTGTAAACATGGCCACCGAAGGGATAGCATTGAATTCATAGGTCATTTTGCCAGTGAGGCCCGTATCAAAACCATTGGTCATACTAACTTCCTTTAGTACGATTTTACGGTCATGTAAACGTAAACTGTGAATATAGCTTAACAGGGTATAATAGTCCGTCTGATAGCTTACTGTCGCTTGAAGCTTTTTCGTGTTTGGGTTGGTACTGATATTGTCCACAAACGCAAACTCACTAAAGCTAATCGGCAATCCTTCAGAGTAACTGGTCAATATGGCGAGCATTTCCTCCTGAGTAATATCTGGGAAATAGTGATTAGCAGAAGCACTAATCTCTTCTTCAAGGGTTTCTATGTTTTTAGTTAATCCCACTTCCGAACTGAGCTTCATAAGGGTGACGTCTTTTTCACTCTTCTTAAGTGCCAATTCTTCTTCTAAGGTCTTAATTTTGTTTTCTTGGGGCATCATGAGGAAAAAGTAGTAGAGTGCTAAAACGACGACGAATCCTAGCAGAATCAAAAGATTGCGATCTTTTTTACTTATTTTCATTGAGCACCTCCGGACATCATTTTGGCTGTGATGGAGAACTCATAATTGCCGTTATTTTCGTAAATAGTGGGAATCAAAACGTCGGTAATGCCACCACTATTTCTCAGGTTATAGGCAAACTGCGAGATGTTTGAAAACTCGGTTGAATAACCTTTGATCGTTAGGATCGCATCTTTATAGGCAACTTCAGATAAAAAGGTGTTATTCGGGAGCTGAGAATTGATTTGCTCTAGGAGCATGTCGTCCAGCTGGCTTGAGGTTTCGATTTCCACTGTCATCGCATTTAAATCTGTGAAGGCGGTTTGAAGTGATTCCAGTCTCGTCTGCATACCTTCAATATTACTGATCTTAGAAGTGGTATCTGCTGAAGTTAAAAATGTGTTGATCTCGTCGATTTCTGACTTGATGTCATTTGCATGTGAAATCAACAAATATTGATAGTAGACGAGAACAGCCAATGTCAAGGCTGCTAGTACCACCAATAGGATGATGTTCCTCTTTGGCTTTGTTTGAACTTTTATGTAAGGTTCAAAAAAGTTGAAGTCTCTCATTACTATCCCCCCTTATTTTCGTATGAGTGCGCCAATGGTATGAACAAACACAGGTACTTCCTCCATTGGTCCCTTTAGCGCTAAATCTACCCCTTGTACCGTGTTCAACACCTCTGTCGGAATGTCGAAACGCTCTTTAAAGTACTGGGCAATCTCCTTAAACTGTGCCCCACCACCGTATAAGTAGATTTGATCGATTTTATTATCCGCACTTCTACTGGTATGATACTTAAAGACCTTATCAATTTCATCCGTACAGTCCTCAAAGAATTGCGAGGTCTCTTTTAACACCGTTTCCACGACTTCTTCTTCATAACTGGTCTTTTGAGTACCTGCCTTTTGAATCGCCGTTACACTGGTCTTTTTCTTTCTGCTTTCAGCTTCCTCTTTTTGGATATTCAAGTGGCTCATCAAAATCTTATCAAAATCGCGTGCACCCATATGAATTAAACGATTGAATCTAAAGATCCCCTTCTCGAAGATGCTAATGTCCATCACTTCATTTCCGAAGTCGATAAACGCCAAGGTTTTATTTAATCGAACAGACTCAAAGTTGATTTCAATAAACTTTTCTAGCGCGTTGCTATGCGTGTCCATGTAAAGTGGATTAAGTCCTGCGTCTAACAACAGCTCATAAAGATTTTTAACCACATCCTTAGGCATAGCACCTAACAATACCTTCAACTTTTGCACACCCTCGTCTTCAAAGCTCTCGATAACCTTATACTGAATCACATAAGCGTCTACATCAATGGGTAGATACTGCCCTACCTCAAAGGTGATGAGCTCTAGCTGATCGGCTGGATCGACGCGATTCACCACAAGGTCCCGCTTAATGATATCAGAGCTCTCAAAGGTGAGCACAGTGTCCTTTTGCTTGATGTGATAATCCTTTAGCATTTTTTGAATAATGGTTTTTAAAGTGAGTGGATCTAAGATTGCGCCGTTTTCATATACATTCTCAGGTAACACTTCTTTTCCTACGGCTGTCAATTTGAGTTTGTCGCCTGTACTTTGCCCCACAGCCATCTTAATGCTATGGCTTCCAATATCGATTGAAAGCAGATGGGTTTTCGTTCTTTTAGGTGCTTTGCCCATTTTATCCCCCCTAACCAATGGTTTTTAGTATGGTCTCTCTTTCTGTAACGTGTTCAAGCAAACTATTTTTATCGATGATATTCTTCTTATAAAGTGCCACCAAGTAATCATCCATGGTCTGCATGCCGATTTTCTGTCCTGTCTGTATAAAGCTATAGAGCTGATGCACTTTATTCTCTCTGATGAGATTTCGAACTGCCGGTGTGACGATTAAGCTTTCCACAGCTGCCACGCGACCATTTCCACTTTTACGCGGAAGGAGCCTTTGAGAAAACACCGCCATCAGTGATGTAGCGAGCTGAATCCTAATCTGCTGTTGATGTGGTCCTGGGAAAACATCGATGATACGTTCGATGGTTTGATAGGCATTTCGCGTATGGAGCGTCGCTAAAACCAGATGCCCCGTTTCCGCCGCAGTCAGTGCTGTGGAGATGGTTTCCAAATCCCGCATCTCCCCCACCATGATAACGTCTGGATCCTGTCTCAAGCCCGCCCTCAGTGCGTCACTAAAGTTGTTACAATCCCGTCCAACTTCTCTTTGGGTGATGATGCTTTTACGGTTCTTATGGATGTACTCGATGGGATCTTCGATGGTGAGCACGTGACAATTTTTCTTTTTATTGATGGCATCGATGATGGAGGCGATGGTGGTGGATTTACCACACCCCGTCGGTCCAGTAACCAGCACGAGCCCAGAAGGAAACTCTGAAACCTTTTCGATGGCATCAGGTAGATCCAATTCTTTAGCGGTGGGGATATGATCACTGATGATGCGACACGCCAGACCAATTTGGTCACTGTACCTGAACACATTGATTCTGAATACATTCTTGCTAGGAATCCGGTAAGCGAGGTCCACCTGTCCGGTTTTTAAAAGCTCTTCATACTGTGCATCCGTTAAAACAGCCTTTGCGTAGTTTTTCGTGTCCTCGTCTGTTAGTATCCTTTTTTCGAGGGGGCTAAGCTCCCCGTCGATGCGAGCAGTGGGAGGGTTTCCCACTGCGAGATGGATATCTGAAGCATTGAGTTGTGCCGCTGCTGATAAAATTTCATCGAGTGTCATGGTTTGCTCCGTGGTAAGTTATTTATTATAGGTAAACAGTTACAGGACCTGCCGAATTATTACTAGGAACCTTAACTTTAAAAATCTTTGAACTGGTTTGAGTCCCTTTTAAAGCGGTCAAAGTAATGGTTATTATTCTTTCGCTATTGCTTCTCCGATTAACCGTTGCACTTTTTCTAATACCTGAGATATCTATATAAGCATTACCATCTGCAGAACTATCAGTAAACGTGTATGTTATTCCATTACCATTATAATTATCTGGAGGCGTAACAATTGTTGGTTTTGGATTTGAGTTGTTTTTATTCGTTGGATAATTCACTGTTAAGGTCGAAATCGAACTTAGAGCTGCATTTAGTTCTGCCTGAATAATTATTGGATCGGGAATCACCGTAATGATTGCTTCGCCATACTTCGTATTATCGGATATAGATGTGGCGCGAATCGTCACCGTACCAGGTGCAAGTGGTGTCACTACTCCATTTGTTACAGATGCAACGGCAGAGTTTGAAGGAATCGTCGTCCAAGTAATCTGAGGATAAGTGGCATTTGCAGGTAGAACAGTTGGTGTTAAATTTGATGTCGCACCGCCTTCGATAAGCGTTAATGTCGCTGGCGTTAAAGATACACTAGTAACAGGAACCGGCTTTACTTCCACTATATACGATACGATTTTTGATGCATCGCTGGTTGCATGACCCGTTATGGTCCATGTTCCCACCTGCGAAGTATCGATCACACCGCTGTTAGGCCAAGTAACCGGTACATATCGATTTAGGCCATTCATTAATAATGCGGGGACTGAGGAAGGTGCTGTTAATACTTCGTTCTGAAAAACACTGATATTCTGATCAATCAGATGGTCAATTTCCACAACAGTATCAAGCGGAACATATTTATCAGATAAATAGACTCCTGCTGCTGCTTCTAAATCAACAATTTGTGTGGTATCCAACGGCGAATCAAATGCATAGATGACGATCTCTGCAACGTCTATATTGCTCCCACCTATTGTAAAGCTATCATTGTTACTTCGATAATTGAATTTTTCAAGCATCCATCCATTTTGAATTTCTGTGGCAGATGCGGATCGCTTGATTTGTCTAGGATTCCCATCAAGTTGGGTACCGTTTGTAAAAATAATACTTCCTTCAGTTCCTTTTACTACTACAAAACCATAAACATATTTACCGTTAGTCCCTTGACCAGATAAAATCAGCTGCTTGGAGGCATCAAAGCGTACAAATCGACCACTGTATTCTGTTCCTATAGTCGTATCGACCAATAATGGCCTAACAGACTCTGAGGCTGCATTAGCGCTCTGTGAGGGCAATGCCACATTGATACCTGAAGAGAGATCAAACCATTTGATGACCTTCTTATTCGCATCTATATGGGCAACATTTGAAGTGTCCTTATAGCTAGCATCAAGCGTATTAGCATCGAGATGGACGGCTAAATTAGACGTATTGGCTAATCCCTGAATATAGACAGGATCACTGTATTCAGGAATTCCTAATCGACCTGATTTTGCTGCCGGTGTTACTTTGAAAACGAGGTGTCTACCTGCGTAATTGGTCACATCTGGAAGGGTGCTCGTCGTCGCTGTTCCAATTAAAACATAATCATCTGGAAACACGGGATAACGTGTGCCTATGTCAAATTCCATACTATTCGTCACCAAATAATCATAAAACTTAAAGGTCGCATCGTTCGCAGGGCCTTTGGGCACGGGGGTATTAAAGCCTGGCCTCGAAACATACCACTGATAAACATCCATCATCCAATGCGTGCTATAAGTTGAAGCGTCTGGCGTATTTGATCCTACAATAGAAGAACTAGCAATCGGATAAAGTGCAAATGTATTAATATTATTAGATTTAAGTGTTGCATCTACATTAAATGTCTTTAATAGTACATATTCCGGATACTGCTGCGGTGTGACTCTAAACTGGTAGGTATCTCCGTTATAGGTTTTAGAAACCTCATAATACTGTACAGAAACCCCATCAATCGTAACACTTCCCAGCGTTAATCCATGGCTCGGACTTTTTAGCTGCGTTTTTAGGGCAGACATCTCAAGTTCGATGTCTTGTTGTGATAAGAAGGTGTCTTCTGTGATATTTCTACTTTCCCTAAGAAATGTAAAATTATTCCCCAGAACGGTCGCCGTCCCTAATGATAAAATGCCTAGGACACCCAATGCCACAATAATTTCAACTAAAGTAAATCCATTTTTCTTCAAAATACTCACCACCTAATTTTGAATCTGAGGTCCTGTAACGAGCCAAGTTTTAGCCATGATATCCGTTGCAATGTTCGTAAAAACTTCGCTTAAATCGAAATTGCTACTATTGTACATAAACACTTGATCATCCGGTATCCGCAATCCACTTTTTATGTTTTGGACGCCTGTGCTACTTGGATCCGTGACATAACCGATTAAATAATATTCGCCAGTATAATTAAATTCATCAAAGATCGTATCACCTAAACGCGTAACGTAGGTGTATGCATTTGAGCTATTATTATCGATGTTGTAAACCGTATCCGCCCAACGATGATAATAATTCGTACCATTTCGAACGACCCATGAGTAATTGTTAGAGTCACCATCCACCAAAATAATGGTAAAGTCGTGTTGCTCAACGTTTGTGTTATATCCGGTTGTATTGAAGTCTTTCATGTTGTAATAAGCGAGCCTAATGCCGTCCCCAGTATTTGTATTGCCATTCGCGGTTAACGCATTGACCCTGGTAACCAAAGCACTTTTTTCCGCCTGAGCATTATAAAACGGAACACTTCTCTCCGTATTAATGATATATGATGCACTGCTGGAAAATGGCACCAATGTGATTTCAAAATTTGGATAAGCAGCAAATTGGGCCACGATGCCGCTATTACCATCAAGGCCATTTCCTATGAGCGCTCTTTTTAAATGGGTTAATCGACTAAGCTGCGTTCCCGTCGGATTTGTATTCGACCCTGGAATCCACGCCATACTTCCTGAAACGTCTAAGATTAAGGCAACTTTGACCACATGGCTTCGTCCCTCACCATAGGTCTTATCATCCTTACGATAGGCTAGCGCCACCGCTGGTGATAATAAAGTCCCCTTATCCACAACCTGCAACGCGTTAGTGGCTTCAAGTTCCGTTTCATAAATGACTTTACGATTCGTTCTAATGAGATTTCCATCTTCATCTGTATCCGTTACATAAGCTTCTATGTTAAAAAACAAAACATTATCATTCAAGATGGATGTGTTTCCATTAACCACTTGGGTTTGAGCGGATTGTTTTTTGAATACGATTTCATACTCAATATTGGGCTGAGCTGCCACCAATACCTCTTGATCGTGCGTCATTGTCGTCGTATTATACTTATATTTCATCACACTTCTTTTATCTGGAGAAAGCGCGATGTATTCCCACTCAGGGTCCATTTTCGAGGGTGTCTGCACATATTCTATCGGTACTGCAAACACTGCCTGAGAATACCTAATGATATCTGTAATGCGTGAGCTTGTGTTTCTAATGGAGGACTGTAAAGTATATTCATCCACCGTCATGGCATGTGAACGATACAATAGCAAAATAGCATTCGTGGTTGCTGTGATGACCATGGTTAGGAGAGCAAGCGTTATGATCAGCTCAACGAGCGTGAAGCCTCTTTTATTATGAAGTTTCATAACCATCTTCCTTTCTAGTTAGATTCCCTTACCAAATGCTCAAAATTATCCATGCCGATATCAATTCTAAGACTGGTGGTTTCAGATACATTTGATGCTGTTACCGTTCCCGTGCTAGTTACCTTTACCCACCATTTGCCATCGATTTCTACACTCTCTATACGTATATTCACCGTATCACTGCCTATAGCAATCTGTTGCGTATAGACCTTAGCGTGATTATTTTGGTAGGATTTTATTAATGGGACATCTGATGGGTTGGTTTTTTTCATGAGTGCAGCATATGCCAAATCCACACCAGATTCAGCTAAATAATAAGCCTTCGTGCTTTCCTTATGATTCACTGTTTCGAAAATATCTTGTCTAGACAAAAAAAGCATCGATGAAGTCAGCGTGACGAAAACCACCATGAGGATCAATACCCATACCAACGCAGCGCCATTTTCATTTTTTTTAAAACTAACCCACGCTTTCATGACTGCCTCCAACCAATTAGAAATCTTTATGTATCAGCCGAAAGTGCCCGAAGACACTTTCGGCTATCACGGTACCAGGTACCGTTTAAGAACAAACGTAAAACTAGAACCTGTAACCTTTCATCTGACTGTAATTCAAACACTGCTTACAGGTTTATACCATAATGGTACCTGACACCCATAGGGATTACACCCATAGGGATTTTCGAAGACACTTTCGGCTATCTCGGTACCAGGTACCGTTTAAGAAGTAACCACAAAATCAATTTTGAAGTCATTCATTTAGCTAGGTTTCAGAATCAACAACTAAGTTTCTTCCGTCTTGGTACCTGACACCCATCGGTTTTTGTACCTGACACCCATAGTTTCTTTCAGCCGAAAGGGTCCGAAGACACTTTCGGCTATCACGGTACCAGGTACCGTTTAAGAACAAACGTAAAACTAGAACCTGTAACCGTTCATATGACTGTAATTCAAACACTACTTACAGGTTTATACCATAATGGTACCTGACACCCATAGGTTATGATTATTCCATAATGGTACCTGACACCCAAGGGTTTTGTGAACCTATAGTCGTTCATTTGACTGTGTTTCAAATACAGCTAACCGGTTTATACAATAATGGTACCTGACACCTATGGGGGTCAAAATCGGCTATCACGGTACCAGGTACCGTTTAAGAAGTAACCTCAAATTCAATTTTGAAATCATTCATTTAGCTAGGTTTCAGAATCAACAACCAAGTTTCTTCCGTCTTGGTACCTGACACCCATTGTTCATTTGACAGTGATTCAAACACAGCTTACCGGTTTCTACCACAATGGCACCTGACACCCATAGGGTTTCTTCTTCTGGAATTTTATGGATTCAGCACTGCAGTTGTACCACCAGTTATTGTTAATCCAGGATGTGTAGTAGGCATCGGCAAACCGGTTGCAGTAAAGGTAGCAGTAGGAACTCCCGCTACAACTGTATATACAGCATTTCCAGGACCTGCTGGCCAGTTTCCAGTTATTACAGTCTGAGCCATTGTGGTATCAACAGTGTTCACTGCAACATTTTGTGAAGTTGCATAAAGTTCTACTGCGGATCTAATTGTTCTCAAATTTCCAAGTACCGCACCTGCATTTGCAGTTTGGCGAACTCCACCCAACCTCGGAATCGCTATCGCTGCCAAAATCCCCAAAATTGCGATAACGACGATCAGTTCGATAAGGGTGAACCCGCCCATTCTTTTCTTTTTAAGTGCTTTCATCATTTCTTTCTTCCTCCTTAACTTAATAAGTATCTTGCACATTAGTGCGATTTATTTTAATGCGTTGCCTTAAGCCTACTCTACATGGTCGAATACATATCGAACATCGGTAGAATCATGGCAATCACAATAAAACCTATAATCAAAGCCATAATGACGATCATCAGTGGCTCAATTAATGCAATCAATTTTGAGATGGCGGCGTCCAGCTCTTCATCATAGTAATCCGCCGTCTTATCCAGCATCTCTTCAAGCGCACCGGACTCCTCGCCGATGTTCACCATGGAGATGACCATGGGCGGGAACACGCCGACTTTTTTAAGCAGCGTGCTAAGAACGATTCCCTTTTTAATGTCTTCTGAAACCACCTCGATGCCATCGATCACCACTTGATTACCCGTGACATTCGCCGCTGTGCCCAGTGCCTGGATGATGGGAATTCCACTTGCTAGCAGTGTGGAAAGCGTTCGCGTAAAACGCGAGGTGGCGATCTTAGCGATGGAGGTTTTAAGAACGGGTATTCTCAGCTGAAGCTTATGAAAAAACCGCCTGCCTTCAACACTTTTCATTACATTTCTCATAATGATAATCAAACCGACGATGCCCGCGATGAAAAGGTACCAATAGGTCTTAAGCGCGTCGCTGATGCCGATGACGATTTTCGTCGGAAGCGGTAGCTCTGCACCTGCTGAATCTAGCATCCCCACAAAGGTAGGAAGGACAAACGTCAGCATGAACACCACCACGACCACCACGAGTATGCTGAGGATCATCGGGTACATCATGGCGCTTTTCACCTTCGAGTTGATTTTATTTTCTTTCGTATAATGCTCAGACATCTTGAGTAACACATTATCGAGGTTACCCGTGAGCTCGCCCGCCTCCACCATGTTCACGAGAAGCGATGGAAACACCTTTGGATACTGATGCATGGCCTTGGAGAGCACATCGCCCTTTTGCACCTGTGTGGCCATAGCCTTCACAGTAGAAGCCAGCTTCGGGTTTTCCGTCTGTGCTCCTAAAACGTCTAATGCGGTGAGAAGAGGCATACCTGCATTTAACATGGTATGTAATTGTTTGCAAAATATCGCGATGTCGTTCGTTTTTACGCGCTTTTGGAAAAGCTCCATCTGAAGCAGGTCCTTACCCTTTTCCTCCTCCATGGTTACAGATACAGGTGAGTGCCCCTTCGAACGAATCAAGCTGATAATTTCGCCCTTGGTTTCACCGCGATAAATTGTTTCGATGACACGCCCTTTTAGGTCGATTTCTTTACATCGGTAAACATTAACCATAATGATTCCCCCCAGTTATTTATACCCGATTTTCATCTGATTACTATTAATTATTATAAATATCCCACCTGTTTCATCACAGCGTCGATATCCACTGCATATTTTTTCAGTGAAGGTAAATCGATGATGCGTTTTCGGTAGAGGTCCAAAAGGCTACTGTCCATGGTGACCATACCCTGCTGAGCGCCTGTTTGTATGACGGTTTGTATCTGATGGGATTTTCCTTCTCTGATGAGATTCCGAATGGCCGTGTTCGCGACCATGATTTCAAATGCCGCCACACGCCCTGTGCCATCCGCTTTTGGTAATATCTGTTGCGATATGACCGCTTCGATTACTGAAGCCAGCTGGATACGCACCTGTTGCTGCTGGTGGGGTGGAAAGACGTCGATGATACGGTCCACTGTTTTTGCTGCGCCGACGGTGTGTAATGTCGAAAGAACAAGATGCCCCGTTTCTGCGGCGGTAATGGCGGTTGAAATCGTTTCCAAGTCGCGCATCTCACCTACCAGAATTACGTCGGGATCCTGGCGTAAAGCAGCTCTTAAGGCGTTCGCGAAGCTATGGGAATCGTTTCCGATTTCGCGCTGATTAATGACACTTTGATCATGTTTATGAAGGTACTCGATGGGGTCCTCTATGGTAATGATATGATCACTTCGCAAATGATTCATATAGTCGATCATGGAGGCGAGTGTCGTGGATTTACCACTACCCGTGGGTCCTGTGACGAGGATCAATCCCCTCTGTTTCATGGCCAAATCCTTAAGTATTACAGGCAGCTTAAGCGCTTCCATAGAAGGCACGGAAAGTGAGACCACACGTAGCGCCATGGAATAGCTGCCACGTTGTTTATAGACGTTTACTCTGAAGCGGCCCAATCCAGGATAGGAATAGGAGAAGTCCAGCTCGCCCTTATTTTCAAATACGTTGATTTGATCCACCGTCAGCATTTGATGGATAATACGCTGGGTATCTTCTGGCATCAAACGCGTGTCAGTGAGCTTTACAAGTTTTCCATTGACCCTAATGATGGGGGGTGAAGCGACTGTGAGATGCAAATCAGACGCTTTAAGTTCGATGGCTTTTGCGAGTAATTCTAATATCTCCATATAGTATCCTCATCGGCATAATCATAGATTTATTGAGCATCTGAAGCTTACTTTTCCATAATTTCATCAAAATTGAAGGTCATGCGCAGCATTTCATCCACGGTGGTAATCCCCTGCTTCACTAAAATGCGGCAGGTTTCGTTCAGCGTCGTAAGACCCTTCTGAATAGCTCTTTGCTTAATGGCGTCGATGTCCATCTTCTGAGCGATCATATTTCGGATTTCCCCATCGATGACGAGCACCTCGTGGATGGCGGTTCTGCCTAAATATCCTGTGTTTCCGCACGTGTTGCAGCCTGTCCCTTTCGCGATTTCGATGACCTCGTTCTCTGGAAGGTTCAGCATGCGCAGTTCTTCAGGCGATGCTGGATGATAGGTCTTGCATTTGACACAAACTTTTTTTACGAGACGCTGTGCGATGATGCCCACTGTAGCCGAGCTGACCAGATAATGCTCGATGCCCATGTCCACCAGACGAGAAATGGTGCTTACGCTATCGTTTGTATGGATGGTTGAGAGCACGATATGACCTGTAATGGCCGCTCTAACAGCGATTTCAGCCGTTTCGGCATCACGAATTTCCCCTACCATGACGATGTCCGGGTCCTGACGCAGAATGGCCCTTAGGCCATTTGCAAAGGTGAGTCCCGCTTTATTATTCACCTGAACCTGGTTGATGCCTTCAAGGCGATACTCCACAGGGTCTTCTACGGTAATGATATTTTTATTTTCTCGATTGAGCTCTTTTAAAATGGAATAAAGTGTGGTCGTCTTACCACTGCCAGTAGGACCCGTCACGAGTATGATCCCCTCAGGCACCTTCATGATGCGATTGAGCTGTTCCAGATTGAAGGGCGTAAACCCCAACTCTTCTTTATTTACCACCAAACTGCTTCTGTCTAACAGACGAATAACGATTTTTTCACCATATACCGTGGGTAAAATGGAAATCCGCATGTCGATGGGGAGACTTTCTATAGTGGTTTCAACACGTCCGTCCTGTGGAAGGCGCTTTTCAGAAATATTCATCTTTCCCATGATCTTAATACGGGTAACGATGGCTGAATGCGTCGACTTGGCAGGCGTCATCATCTCTCTAAGCTCGCCGTCGATTCGGTACCTAATCCGAACATTTCTTTCGTAGGGTTCGATATGAATATCCGAAGCTTTACTTTTAACAGCTTGAGCGATGATGGTATTAACGAGGCGAACCATCGGTGCGTTAGTGACATCCACATCCTCTTCACTGGTTTCTTCGTCTATAAGGTCTGCTTGCGCCTTATAATCCTCTACCGCTCTTTCCGCTTTTTCCGTGGAATCATAATATCGGTTGATGGCTCTGGCGATATCCTGCTGTGCGCTGATGACGATATCCAGTTCTAATCCCGTGATAATCCTGATATCATCCTTGGCGATGATGTCAAGCGGATCCACCATGGCCACAGTAAGTCGATTTTTTTCAAGCTTGATGGGAATCGCCATATGTTTACGTGCCAATGACTCGCCGATGAGTTTAGGAACCTTTGGATCTATATACGTGTTGTTAATGTCGATAAAGGGAATTTGAAACTGCTCCTCCAGTACCCGGTAGAGCTGTTCTTCATTAAGCCAGCCCTGTGTTATGAGAACGCTACCAAGCTTTTGACCAGTGCCCCTTTGAAGCTCTAGCGCCTTAACCAATTGCTCTTCTGAGATGACATTGTTTCTTACGAGTATATCACCTAAACGTAATTTATATTTCATAGTGCTCCTTCGTTACCATCGCGGACTAATTACAGTATACACTTAAGTCCCGTTATTTTGGGTATTTCGACTTATCTGTCAATGACATTTCGCATCATTTTAAGATGACAATTATATACATATTAGGATAAAAAAAACTGCAGCATTAAATACTGCAGTTGAACGGTCATAGCAGTCACTGCCTTAGACTTCATACTTTGCGTCCTGCTCTTTCGAACAGTTTGCCCAATCATTCTTATTAGTAAATTATACAGTATGCCTCTATAAAAGTAAACACAATATGTTGTATAAAATCATGAACTTTCAAAAAAAAATGACAGTTTTTCAACTGTCCAGGGGAAGGGTTATATACTTTCAGACATACTGGTAAGTTCTTGAACCATGCTATAAGTACTTTCAATATTTTGAATCAACGTTTGCATAAAGGCATGCGTTTGTTCAAAATAGGCAACCACTTGTTTCAACGCTTCATTCATTTGCACATTATCCCCCAAAATATCGGCGGCCATTTCATTAATGTTTAAAGATGAGGCATTGCTTTGCTTCGCAAGCAAACTGATTTCCTCAGCAACCACCGCGAAACCTCGACCATGTATCCCCAGCCTTGCAGATTCTATAGATGCGTTAATCCCCAGCATATTGGTTTTTTTAGATATGTTCTGAAGGCTATCCGTAAACTTTTCAATTCGGTTAAGCTTTAGGCCAAACTGTGTATTCAACCTGGATAGCATCTCCAGCGTCTGGTTAAGCTGCTCTGTCTTCTCAGAAATCATCATCGTGAACTCTGACATCTCACCTAAATGATCTGATAGATCAGATGCCATCCCCTTTAACACTTCTTGCTTTTCCGTGTTTTCACCGATGAAAACCGTTCCGATCACCGCATCATGTTCATCCGTAACGGGAATGGCAATGCCGATGTAAGCAAACCCAAACAATTTTGCGTCCATAAAGGCGGTAAGTCGTTTTTTCTGCCGCATCGCCTCTTTTACGAGGGATCCTTCCCTCAGGACATCGCCAGGCTTTACGCGATGGTTAAGCAGTTCTCCTGGTTGGTAATACACATACTGATTCAAATCAGTGATGGCGATGGCGGTGTCTCTGGTTGAGCTTTGTGCCAGTATAGGTGCCATTTGAATTAATTGTGTTAATTGCGGATGCATCTCGTCCTCCTATTGTGTATAAATAGAACAAGCAATTCCGATGCCATAATGACGCTGTGTGTTTCCAACGCTTCAGCAGTATGCATGTAAGCAGTTGTAACCTTTTGTTTATAGTAGGTTCAAAAAAATAAAAAAGCGTATACTTTTATTTACGCTTTCGATAATAATGTGCTAAATTTCTTCCTTTTTATTAAAATACTGCTCATTTTCTTTACACTTAATATAACCATTGCATGATGCCATCACCCCAAAATAAAGTCACTAAAACGCCGATGACGATAAACGGTGCAAATGGGATCATCTCTTTTTTATCGCGTTTAAAGACAAAGATCCATAAGAGGCCAAACAGTCCGCCGAAAAAGAAGGCAAACCAGATGCTCATGAGCGAGAGCTTCCAGCCGATGAATAAGCCGATAGGGGCGTAGATTTTTACATCGCCCATGCCGATGCCGCTTTGCTTAAAGAAAAGAACGGATATGAGTGCGACGCCCAGCATTAAAAGAAATGGCACTGAGAGCCCCAAAAAAGGTTCATACCAAACGTCAACACGGTATATAGGATAGTGCCCCATCCAATACAAGACGGCGGGGATGAGTCCACTCACCAGTCCAAACAGCACAACCTTGTTCGGGATGATTTGGTGATCGAGGTCTATAAAAAACACCACAGTGAGAATCGAGATGAAGAGCCACATGACAGGTGTAACCACATTTAGTCCAAACTGATAAAAGACCGCTACATAAAGAAACCCCTGAAGCGCCTCCACCAGCGCATATCGAGGTGAAATCGCCGCACCACATGTCCTGCATTTTCCCCTCAGGAAAATCCAGCTTAGAATGGGAATCAAATCGAAGCTGGATAATGTACGTCCACAGCTGCCGCAGCGTGAACGCGGCGTAACGATGCTGATGCCTGCGGGGATACGGTATATGCATACATTGAGGAAGGAGCCGATGACACTTCCCAGTATAAATATGATAAGGATCAGTATGATTTCGTAAAGGTTCAATTAAGCCTCCCAATAATTCTTGTTTGTAGAATCACCATCATCTCCACCTCAAACCTCAATCTAGTTAAATTGAAATTACGGTTCCGAATTCAATTTTATTTAAATTAACCCACTTGGGATTATATTGAAAATAGCGACCAAAGATATTGAATCTACATTGGGTTATTATTTTGTGTCTTTAACTTAGAATAAATTATATGTGAAAAATTACTCGTTATATTGCCTTCCCCCGTTATATGCGTCATCTTCACCACATAATTGACAATAATAATCTCCGGCTCTAATAACGTTACCACAAACTGAACATTTTTTTTGGGGTAATGAATTATAACGCGCTTCATTGAGCTTTCTTTCTCTTTCCCTTATTATTTCTTCACCACGTTTAATGAACTTAATTCTACCTTTTTTCCCGTATGTGAACTCTGAATGACATGAATAGCATTTTGATGTGTTAATTTGTATATCCTTTCCACAAACTGGGCATCTATTCATTTTTTACCTCCATCATAATGATTACGTATGTAGTCGAAACAATTGGTTCAAACAACAACAAAATAGCCAAGTAAAACAAAAAAAAGTTATATAAATCGATTTAATCCTTTCCATTTTAATTCGTATCACCTGTATCACAAGTCTAGCACACTGGATATTAGGGTGCAACCATGGGGTTTAATACATTTTTAATCAATTTATGACTGGTATCTAATATTTTATGGGTATAATAGCCATGATGTTATAAGGTATAGGAGGCCACAATGCAAGATTTTGAACGCTTAGATGAGCTGGCAAGGCTCATGGCGCAAAAAGAAGTACTGACTAAAAAACGTAAACGCATCGCAGAAGAGCTCAGCACGCTATCGCATGAGGAAATTCGCCTCCAATCCGAACTAAAAAAAGAGACCAGCGACTATCGCAAACTCGAAGGGTTATCGGTTAAAAAGCTATTAAAGCTCTTTAGCGACCATTATGAAGAAGAAAAGGACCGTGAGTTCCGAGAAATGCAGCTGGCGCAGTTCAAGCATGATGAGCTACTGGCCCGCATCCAGGCCGATCAAGAGGAGATTAATTCGTTAACTGAACAGATCGATGCACTAGCAGGTATCGACATGGAATACGAACGACTTCTAGCCGCTAAACGCGTTTGGGCCACACAAAAGGGCATTACGTCACTGGATGCTTTCGAATCGGAGATTTTAAACCTAAAAACACGAAGCAAGGAAATCGATGAAGCCATCGTCGCCGCTCGAAAATTACTACTGAGCTTAACCAGCGCTAAAGAGGACCTCAGCTCCGCGAAAAACTGGGGAATGTTCGACATCCTCGGTGGCGACCTGATCTCCAGCATGGTGAAGCATGATCATATCAAAAGGGCTTCGGGTTATATTCAGGATTCCAGTGAAAAAGCGCAGCTGCTTTCACGCGAGCTGGACGATTTAAAGCTGGTGCTTAGTATCGAAATGGTGGAAATCGATGCCCTTTCAAAAACCTTTGATGTGTTTTTCGATAACATCTTTTCTGATTTATCTGTACAGGATGAAATCAACCGCGCCTATGACAGCATCAACGCGAATTATGACACCACCGAGCTGTTGCTCGATCAACTAATGAAGCTTCAATCGGAAACCCTTCTGGAAATTCAAAACGTCACCAAAAAAAGAAACGAAGTGCTCTTATCCCTGTAAGAAACACTTCGCTGCATTTAGGCATGCCTGATGCATCGCCGATAAATAGCACTCTTCCTCTATGGACAGCGACTGATTGCGCTTAACTCCCTGAGTTAATGCCTTTCGGTCGCTGTTTTTATCATTTATGGTCTGATGGATCTCGCAGAGCAGCTTGCTAAAGGTCGCTAGCGTTTCCAGATCTGCCGCTCCTGTGGGGTGCTTCATGCGATACATGATCACATCCAGTAGATAATGTGTAAAATCTCTGAGCTCTGAAAGCGCACAGCCATAAGCATCATATGGCAGACCGTTCTCTTTTACCTTCTTAAAATCTTGAACGTGGCTGATGACCAGGTCGATATCTGCAAATAGACCCGTGATTTTCGTTTTAAGGGGTTTTAAATCGCCCTGCCCCTCTGTGCTGCTATACTCGGCGAGGTAGGCTACCAGACTTTCCAGTATATAGGTCACGCGCTTTTTCAGCATGGACGCGTGGAAAAACCGAGAGAAGACATAGTTATAGAAAATAGCGATGGCAATCCCCGCACCCAGTGCAAACAGCCTAAGCCTTAGTGTGAGCCACATGCTCGGGTCACCGAACGCATCCAGCTGGATATACTGCGTCATATAAATCGCGGTAAAAATCGCAACAGGTGAAACAAATCGCCAGTTGAATTTCAGCGAGATATACATGGTGATAATAACCCCCATGGGAATCGTCCACATGTTCACGCCGAAAAGGCTGACGATGACTGCTGTCACCACACCCCCTAGAATGGAGGCCTTAATTTGGTCCAGCCCGCTTTTCATCCCGATGATGTTCACCGGCTCCAGTGTTAGCATGGTGGCGAAAAACAAGGAAATCATGTCTCTGCCGATAATCGGATGATCATGAAAGAGAATATACCCCGTCAATATACTTAAAAATCCTTTTAAAAGGTATAGATAGGAATCAAACAGAACCGCTTGGCGACTTAATTTAATCCTCTCAAAAAACCAATTCATTTTACTTCGCTCCTCTAGTTCTTCTTTTCAAACGCGTATAGATTTTGATGGCGCTGGCAGTCGTTTTTAACGCGGGCTTCATGAACGGACCTTCCATGTCCTTCGCCACTTCATCCAGCCTGTTCGGGATTTGGATGGATTGTGGACAATGCTCAAGACATTTTCCGCACCGTCTACACAGTGATGCATGACTAGGCTTACCATTTACGCCGCCCAGCTGCATCCAGTAAAAGGTCCCCACCTTCTGCTTTAGCAAGTATTTCGAATTATATAAATCAAAGCATCTGGGAATATCCACCCCAAATGGACACGGTAAACAGTACTGACAGCCTGTACATGGCACCTTCTGAAGCGACAGATAGGTTTCCTTCGCACGCTTCACCACAGCCTCGTGTGAGGCATCAAATGGCAGTTCATGCACCGCACCTGCAATCCTCAAGTTTTCACTGATGTGTTCATCCTCTGTCATCCCCGAAAGGACCATGGTGACCTCAGGCTGAGCCCAGAGCCACTTAAGTGCCCACTCGGCAGGTGTCCAGGTCGGTTCTTTTTCCTTATAGAGATTTAGCACCTCCGCAGGCATGCGATTAACTAAGGTTCCGCCACGAAGGGGTTCCATCACAAACACTGCAATCCCTTTTGAGGCGGCGTATTTAAGCCCTTCTCTTCCCGCCTGATTAAATTCATCCAGTATATTATATTGAATCTGACAAAAATCCCACGGGTAAGCATCGATGATTTCTTTAAAATTCTCTCTGTCACCATGAAACGAGAAACCCACATGTTTAATCTTGCCTGATGATTTTAAATCGGTTAAAAACGTTAGAACCTCGACTGCTTTGAATTTCTCCCAGTTTTCACGGTTTAACGCATGGAGCAGATAATAATCGATCACTGTCACATCAAGCCTTTTAAGCTGATCTTCGAAAATACGCGTCATGTCGCTGGAAACGTTTACAAGCCAAGGCGGTAATTTGGTCGCGATTTTAACTTTGTCCCTATATCCGTCCTTTAGTGCTCTTCCGATAAACGACTCGCTTTGACCACCATGATAAAAATAAGCGGTATCTATGTAGTTTACTCCTGCATCGATGGCTGACCTGAGCTGCCTCGTGGCCTTAACCTCATCTATTTTGCCTGAGGCCATCGGAAAACGCATGCCACCATAGCCTAATAGTGACACCTGATCACCAGTGGTATTTACTGTTCTAAAATTCATGTCCGCCTCCGGTAAGCGCCAATCCACAGGTTTATTTTAACGTAATGAAACCTGAGACGCAATTTTTTTAGTAATACTCTACAACTGAAAACAGAGAAGGTTACATGGTTTGTATCCTCCTCTGCTGAAATCATTAATTAACTTTATATGTTTTTGAGCTCGTCTACGATGTTTTTTGCTTTATGAGTAATGGTTACCTGGTTTTCAGAAATGTCGTTTAACTTAGATATTTCTAACGAAATCTTTTCGTTTTCGATGCGAAGCGATTTTAACAGCTCAGAAATCTGAAACGCAAAGTCGCTGGTGCTGTCGGACATCTTTTGCACCTCTGTTGCAACCACTGAAAAGCCTCTTCCATGCTCGCCTGCACGGGCAGCCTCGATGTTTGCATTGAGACCCAAAATCTTAATTTGCTGGGTGATTTTATTAACTGCTCGCGTCATCTCGTCTGTCTTTTCGATAAACTGTTGCGATTCAGCTGCTGACTGGGCAAGATCGTTATTAATGTGATTCAAATCGCCTGTGATTTTAACGATGTTGTTCATCTCCAAATGCAATTTCTCGCTGGTTTTCGTGATTTCTTCAAGCTGAAAATTCAGTCGCTTACGCATGTCCACCTGCTTATCCACGATAAACATCATCATCTGCGCCACCATGGAATCGACGATGTGTTTTTTATCGCCAAACTTCGACTTTAAAATCTCCAGCACCTTTGCGCTTCCTGTCGCTTCGATGATCATATCCACACTGTGGTCGATGTCATCAATCTCAGCAGAGCATCTGATCCCTAATTTTCTCGCTACCTCAATCCCTGGCGACTGCATATTTTTATCAATTACATATGCAAGCTCAATCTCACGGATTTCGCTGAACAACTCGATGAGCTTCGTTCCACCTGTACCAGCGCCTACTATGGCTATTTTCATAACATTACTCCTATTTGTAGAGCGACTTTGACCTTTAAATTAGCAATCCTTTGCACGATCTAAAAGCTAACTTCACCATACCTCTCTCTATTTAATTGCATCCTCATTTTTGGGAATTCCCATGACATTATATCATATGACGGGGTAATTTATAACCCAAAAACGCAATTTTGTGGTAACCTCAAAAAATAGCAAGGCGGCCGTTCCCAAAAGGGTCCAACCGCCTTGCATTGAATAGAAAATGGGGCTAATTAGGGTGTTACGGGTAATGCTGTTATGGTGTTGGTGTAAATGCGGTTACCGCAGTTTGAAGTGCAGTAAATGCTGATTTAACGGCTGCAACTGTAGGATTGTTTGTTGCATCTGCATCATCTGCTAAGACGATTAACGCATTTGCTGCATCAAGTGCCGACACCAATTTATCATATAAATTTGGATGTGGTACGGCATCTTTGTCTACATCTTTTGCTGCCGTTTTTTCAGCTACTGCAACTGTCACTAAACCTTTTAATCTGAACAATTCTAATGCGTATTCAAAATCAACCATTGCCTTATCAAGATTTTGATAAGCGGTGTTTAAAACCGTATAGGTTGGTGATGCTAATTTCGATGCGGCATCAGCAGCATCACGAGCTGTTTTAAGTGCATTCTTTTGTGGTGTTACGACGGCGACTTCAGCATCTGTAAGTGTCCAGATAAGCATCGCATCCGCTTTAACGACGAGTGCACCAATTTCAGCTTTTACTTGCGTATAAATGTCACTTAAATAAGTTGGAATCAAATCATAGTAATAAGTCTTATCACCTTGCGTGTATGGTTTTGGGTTCACTGTAGTAAAGTGTAAATCGATTTTGTCGATCAACGCTTTAAGTGCAGTAAGTGGGTTTGTAACTGGCTTATAGTAATTTGTGTAGTAAGCGAATAACTCGTCACGTACTGATTTAAGTGTCGTTTTTTCTTCGAGTGATAATACTAAATTATTATCAAATGCTTTTTCTGCATTTTGTAAATCTGTCATTACTTGAGTGATTTTTACTACGGGTTCACTCGAATAGTTTTTCACAAATAAAATGGCTTTTAACAACTCGTTCTCAAGTGCCTTATATGAACCTACCAGATATTTACCTGGATCAATCCCTTCATTACTTTTAAGAACAGGTGAAAGTGCATTTGGAACGATGTAAATTTTAACTTTTATAGCTTCGATTTTATCCTTTAGCGCCAATAATGGATCTTCAAAAGCTTTCGCTTTACTTAAAATTTCACTGTATTTACCTACTGTTAGAACATTGGTAGGCGATTCAATAATCAACTTGATTTCAGCGATCAAGTTCGTTAAAATTTGAAGCTTAGTCACGGTTAACTTACTGCCGTAGTTTTCATTATAAGCCTTTAACTGATTATACAAAGTCGTCAAATCACTGTTCGGAATATACTTGCTATTTTCAAACTTCAAAATGGCTGCTTTTAACTTCTCAATTTGAATTTTCACATCTGTACTTTTAGGTGTTAAATTGTTTTTTACGAAACTATCAGCTTCATCAATTGCTTTCTCAAAATTAGCATACTCATTTGGCAAATACTCAGCAGGGGCCTTGCCAACTAACTTACCTTTCGCTGTCACGATCAATGCCTTTAACACTTCGATATCAACCGGTGGTTTCTCCTGACCAAATTGGAAATCTTTAATTCTTTTTGCAAGTCCATAAGGGAAATCGCCATTCATGTATCTCTTTGCGAGTCCATAGGGTAGGTAGCCTTTTTTCATCATGCCATAAGGAATACCTTCCCAGTTACCTTGACCAAAGCTGACCATCATTCTAATTTTTTCTCTTAACTCTAATTTTGTTTGTTCTGAAACTTGTACCTTATTTTGGATGGTAACGGAGTTGCCCTTACCATTGTTATTCGAATTTCCTTTGCCATTATCCGCGTAGGTCACCATTGAAACTTGTGTAAGGATCAATGCCAGCGTTAGCATAATGACTAATGTTGACTTCATTACTTTACGCATTTTGTTCACTCCTTTTTAATTTTGACATCTGTCTAATGGTTTGTTCTGATCGACCTTCGCTAATATATACGCAGATGGATTTGTTTTTCGGTAACACTTTTTCATCTTTTTTTGTTTTGTAATCTTATTGAAATATTTCAATTCAACAGTAATGGTTAATTGAAAAAAATTCTCAGATAAATTTAAAACTTTTTTGATATGTTATAATAACTTTTGGATATATAACAAATACAGTTTAAATAATACAAAATCTCTCCATAGGAGGTAACTGCTTTGAACCTATCGCTGAAGAATATACAATTCATGAAGCAGATGATGATGCGTAAAGTCGTATATGCCCTAATCCCTCTCGTATTAGCAGGCGTGTATTTTTTCGGCCTCAGAGTCCTCGTCCTTTTAGCCGTGGTCAATGTTTTCGGTATCGCCACTGAGTGGGTGTTCGTCAGAAAGACCACTAAGAAAGTCACAGAGGCTGTGATCGTCACCAACATCTTATTTACACTCACACTGCCACCTAGCACGCCATATTGGATCGCCATCATCGGGATCATATTTGGCGTTTTATTCGGAAAAATGGTGTTTGGTGGATTTGGTAAAAATCCATTTAACCCCGCACTTGTGGGTAGAGCGTTTATCTATGTCAACTTCCCAGAATTTATGACCATGAACTGGACGAGGCCTGTAGAGGGCGTTCTCGGTGGCTTCACTACCTATTTAGGTGAGTCCATCGACGCCATCACCCAATCCACGCCGATGTTAATCTATCGCGCATCTGGTGAACAGCTTCCCCTCACTGACCTGCTCTTCGGAAACATCGCCGGTTCCATCGGTGAAACCAGTGCAATCTTGATTATCCTAGCAGGAATCTACCTTATTTATACGAAAACAGCCGCTAAGGAGACGATTTTCTCCGTACTGGCAGGCTTCCTTTTAATGAGTGGTTTCTTCTACTTTACTGGTAACGAGAAGGTGCTGGATCCACTTTATGGTCTACTTGCCGGTGGTATCTTGTTCGGTGCCGTGTTCATGGCCACTGACCCGATTTCATCACCGAAGACCTTCGAAGGTCGCATCGTTTATGGCTTAATCATCGGCGCAGTCACGGTCATCATTCGTGGATTTGCCCTCTTTGCCGGTGGCATCATGTTCGCCATCCTCATAGGAAACACTTTTGCACCGATTATCGATGAAGCAGTAAACGCTATCAAGGCCTCTAAAAAAGCAAAAAAAGCCAAGGAGGTGTCTCATGGCTAGCAAGAAGAAAATCATCGCACCGGTGATGTTCATGTTGCTCATCACCGTTTTATACACTTCCGTCCTCGCTTTTATCAATGAAAGTACAAAAGGGATTATCAGCGAACAAGAACAGCTCCGTATCAAACGCTCCGTGCTTTATGTTTTCAATATGAAAAGTGACGGCACCAGTGATGAAGTGAATCAGTTGTTTGATGAAAGCGTCACCGCTGAGGAGGTGGACGGGACCACGGTTTACACGCGTATGGAAAATGGCGCGGCAACCGGTTATGCATTGGCATACACAGGAAAAGGACTCTGGGGCAGCATCTCAGGCTATATCGGATTCTCGCCCGATTTCACGGAGGTTTTAGGGGTTGATTTCGTCGCCCATTCTGAAACCCCTGGTCTCGGCGGCCGTATCGACGAGCCATGGTTTAAGGAGCAGTTCAGGGGGATAGCGGTGGATTCGGTAGAAACCTTAGTTATCAAGCCTTCCGATGGTGGTAATATCGACGGCATCACTGGCGCAACGCTTACCTCTGTCGCCGTGGTGAATATCGTTAACCAGTTCATCATCGACACGCTGGCATTCGCAAAGGAGGCTAATCTATGAATGAAATCATCCGCGTATTCAAAGCCGGTATTTATAAAGACAACCCTGTATTTAGGCAAATCCTAGGCATATGTTCTTCACTCGCCGTCACGAACTTCCTCGCCAACTCGTTTGTTATGGGTGTCGGCCTCATGTTCGTCACCGCATTCTCCAGTTTGACGGTTTCCGTAATCAGACAGTTTACACCGAAGCATATCCGAATGATGGTCCAGACGCTGATTATCTCAGCTTACGTCATCATCCTCGACATCTTCCTTAAGGCTTATTTCCCAGCCATGTCGAAAAACTTAGGCCCGTATGTCGGTCTGATCATCACCAACTGCATCATCATGGGGCGTGCAGAAGCCTTCGCACAGAATAACAAACCGTTTATCTCGTTCTTCGATGGCCTGATTATGGGACTTGGCTATACGCTGGTGCTCATGTCGGTGGCTTTCGTCAGAGAGCTTCTGGGCTTCGGATCACTATTCGGCATCCAAGTACTGGGCGATAACTGGGTAAACTGGACACTCATGATCATGCCGCCTGGAGCGTTCTTCATGATCGGTATCGTCATCTGGGTCACCTCGAAATGGTTCCCTAAAGAAGAAGAAAAAGGAGGTGCTAAAGCATGATTGAAATCAACCCTCTCGTCATATTCTTTGCATCGATATTTACGAATAACATGATCATGTCCAACTTCCTCGGCATGTGTTCCTTCATCGCCGTTTCCAGCGAAATCAAGACTTCACTGAGTTTAGGCCAGGCGGTCACCTTCGTCTTAGCCACCACCTCAGTGCTCAACTATCTGGTATATTACTTGATTTTAGTGCCCCTCGGACTAGAGTACATGCGCTTTATCGTGTTCATTATCGTCATCGCCGCATTCGTGCAGCTCGTCGAAATGATCATCGAGCGCTACTTTGAAACGCTTTACTATTCACTGGGAATTTTCCTCCCTTTAATCACCGTAAACTGTGCAATCCTCGGGGTTTCACTGTTCATGATCATCCGCGAGTACGACCTTATCCAATCCTTCATGTTCGGTCTCGGCTCAGGGATCGGTTGGACACTGGCCATCGTGGCCATGGCGGGCATCCGCAAGAAAATCACCGGTGCTAAAATTCCTAAAGGCCTCGAAGGCGCTGGTATCACACTGATCATCACAGGCATCATGGCACTTGCATTCCTGGGCTTCTCAGGAATCGTACAAATTCAATAGGAGGTGCCCATGTCAACCATCGTAACCACCGTACTCACCATCAGCGGCATCACGGGCCTCTTAGCCCTCCTCCTCTCTGTCGCGAACAAAACCATTGCCAATTACGGCGAAAAGAAGATCCTCATCAATGGTTCTAAAGAGCTCGTCGTGGAAGGCGGCGACACCCTCCTTTCCGCACTGATCGATCAAAAGGTGTTCATCCCTTCCGCATGTGGCGGTAAAGGGAGCTGCGGTTACTGTAAAGTCACCGTTACCCAAGGCGGCGGTGAGATTCTCGCCACTGAGCTGGGATATGTGACGCCGAAGGAAAGAGAAGAAGGTGTTCGTCTGTCGTGCCAATGCAAAGTACGCGAGGACATGCAGATCCAAATTCCCGAGGAGCTGTTCAGCGTCAAACAGTACGACTATCATGTGGCCTTTATCAAGGACCTCACACCAACCATCAAACACCTGAGACTTGAGCTTCCAGAAAAAGAAGAAATCGATTTCAAAGCTGGCCAGTACGTCCAAATCCTCGCCCCAAAATACAAGGGCAGTGACGAAGAAGTCTACCGTGCCTACTCCATCGCGTCATCGCCGATGGATACCAAAGCCGTGGAGCTCTATATCGGTTATGTAAAAGAGGGAAAAGCCACCACCTATGTGCATAACTTCCTAAAAGAGAAGATGAAGCTCACAGTAGTTGGCCCTTACGGGGATTTCTTCTACCAAGACTCCGACAGGGAAATGGTCATGGTGGCCATCGGAACAGGTATGGCACCGATCATGTCGATTCTCAAGTACATGCGGTCTAATAATATTCAACGGAAAGTGACCTTCTACTTTGGTGCACGTACCGCAGAAGACCTGTTTGAGATGGAAACATTGGAACAGCTTCAAAAGGATATGCCTAACTTTAAGCTCGTTACCTGCTTATCTAAACCGACAGAAAAATGTAATTGGTCTGGCGAGGTGGGACGTGTCACCGACATGCTTCAGAAGTATCTCACGGATGCATCAGGTGCAGAAGCTTACCTGTGCGGTAGCCCTGTAATGGTGGATTCGGTCATCCCAATTCTAAAGGATAAAGGCATGCCAGAAGAACAGATTTATTATGATAAGTTCGAGTAAGCCGTAAATAGTTGCACGTCATAAAGCAAGAGCGCCCAGTTCGTTGATCTTTCAATCAATATCACTGGACGCTCTTTTTATGTGGATTAAGTTAAGGCAAAAATTAATGGTTTTCTATATGAGATTTTACGGCATGGTTTATTTGATGGTCGCTAAAAGTTCCTCATAATGTTTAAGCGTTTCTTCGGGAGTGACCGCGTTAAAAATCAATGGCTTCTCGCCTTCAATCCTCACCAAGATCATGGGCTTCACCTCTCTAAACACATAGAGGTTCACATCGCCATAGTCGCTGATATAAAACTTGCCTCTTAAATAAAGGTCTGTGGCAGTGCCGTTGGTTTTTACGCCTTCTTTCAGCGAATCGATAAGCTCAACTGAAGTAATGTCTTCCAGCGACACATGTGTTTTATAGATGGCGCTTTTTATGGATAGGTTCGATTCAGTAAGGGTAATGCTTGGTGCCGAAAAATCGTCCACCAGCATCATGATGGAAAGCGGAATTATCGTGAGAATCGTTATGGCGGCTGTAAAACCCATAAGAATTTTTCCGCCCTTAGTGGCTAAGTTCACTGTAGATCCAGGACCCATAAGTTGCTTATTCGTGAACATCTTTGGGCTATCTGGGTTATAGTAGAACATCCCGCCATGCCAATGCTCTTCATCAGCATCTCTCACTGGATCAAACCAGCCACGTTCCACTTTGATCTGTCTAATGCTTTTGAAGGCTTTACCGAATATCCAGAACCTGCTGACGAGAATCGCAGTGAGCCAAATAAAGAAGAAAGCGAAGAGAATCGAAACATACGGGGTTGGTATCAACACTGCAAAGCATGTGATCAGGAAAAACCAAAACCAGATTTTATTTGCTCTCTTATACCATTCAATCGTGGATTGAACCGATTCGTTCTGAAGATGAATTTCGGAGAAATTGGCTCCGAAAAGCGACCCCCTCTTATATTTTTCAAGTCCAGTACTGGTGCCCCAGAAAATCAGGAATGTCATGAGATTGCTGATTAAAAAGATAATGCCAATCATAAAACCCCTCCGTCATTTGATGTCGTCGACATCATTTTAACAAAGGGGTCTTAAAATTCCATTAAGAAAGGCTGAAAATTATGCCATTTAGCAAATTATGCCATTAAAGCATCGACGATGCTTGAGATGGCTTGGTCAGCTTCTTCATAAGGTACTTGGCACGTGCCCACCATCTTATGGCCGCCGCCACCATTCTTCAGCATTAAAGCGCCGATGTCTATGGTACAGGTTCTGTTGAGGATGCTGTAACCACAAGCGATGGAGACATTTTGCTTCGCTCTGCCATCCACGATCCAAAGGCTTACATTTTGCTCTGGATACAAGCTATAAATCATAAAACGATTACCTGTATAGATCGTTTCCACGCCTCTTAAGTCGGTGATGATGACGTTATCTTTAATCGTGGTGTGTTTATGAACCATCTCCGTAAACAATTCCGTCTGCTTATTATAAAGCTCAACGCGTTCCATGACATCTGGTAATGCTAAGATCTCCTCCACTGGGAAATTGCGACAATGATTGATAAGCTCTTCCATGAGTTGGTAATTGCTGATGGTAAACTCTCTGAAACGGCCTAAACCTGTTCTCGGATCGGTGATAAAACCGATTAGGATCCAGCCAGTAGGATTTTTTATCTCTTCAAGTGTCAATTGTCCTGAATCCACGCGGTCAACCGCTTCTATCATCTCTTTATACAGTGGGAACTTACTATCGCCACCGTAGTATTCATAAATGATTCGCGCTGCAGAAGGTGCAAGTCTGCTTTCTCCTTTCACTTCCTGAGTCCAGCCCAGACGGTCATCCTCTGAGGTATGGTGGTCAAACCACATGCCACAGCCTGGCACATAGGGTACATTTGCTAAAACATCGTTTTCGTCAGGCACAAACATGCCGTCCTGTAAATCCTTAGGGTGGACAAACGTCCAGCTATCTATAATTCCTGCTTCTTTCAGTAGCATCCCACAAATCAAACCATCAAAATCTGAACGCGTCACTAATCGCATATGAATCCTCCTATGTCACTTTTTAATATGAGTATAACATAATTCATATACCCTTTTCATAGGTTCCATAACAATTTTACGACTATTTTACCAGACGTTATCAGTACTCAGGTTGCACAAACAGTAGGTCGTGAATCGTGCCTGTGATTTCGATATCATTTACAGTGAATGTTTTGATGGCAGCGCCTTTTTTAGCGGTAACCGTCAGGGTGTACGGTGGATTAATTCTTTGATTTTCCCAGCTAAGTGTCTCTTTAGATAACGGCAGGATGTAGGTGATCTGGTAAGTGGTCTGACTGATTTTATCCAGTTTGAGCGGAAATGCCACTTCAAACCCAAACTCATCAGCGTACCTGTAAAGCTGTCCTAAACTGTTTCGATAGGTCATGGTCTCCAGTTCTGGCGAAAGCCTAAGCTCTACCAAATCAGGATTCCCCACCACCTCACAAGTGACGAGAATTTTTTCATACCCTAAGAATCGATGGGGTTGATTCATAAGCATCTTTCCGAATAAATCCGTCTGCCCACGCCAGTGGTTCCAGTACCCAGTCACGTTTAAAGACGTAATGTTTAACACATCCAGTTGCTTTGTCAGTAAATCTGTGGCTGTCTTACCAGCAGGCGTTTGAGTACTGAACAAATGGCTGTATGATCCTTCTGGAATAGTCGTGGGGATGTTATAGGTCGTTTGCCACAGCCTTTCATTCGTTAAAGAATCAATGCCTACAGGTGTGAGTGCCCGAGTCTGCTGATACGGGGTTCCCTGAAAAAGCGTCACCTGCGCTGATGCTGCATAGGGCGAGGTTCTGGCTGTGATCGTCGAAAGTTCGCCTGATGTTAAGGCCTCTATTTCACCCTCAATATGAATCGGCGTCATGACGGTTACTGGAAAGTTGATGTGTTTAAGCAGAAGTGAGTTACCAGAATCAAACGCAGTAATTCGCATGTGATAGTTACCATCAGGAGTCGTTTCAGCGATTTGGTAAGGGATGTCATTCCAATTGATGTCGTTACCCGTTTTTGAACCGGTCACGTTTTGAATAAACGCAGTATAATTGATATTCCCTATTCTGGTGCCAGAGAGATTATATAATGCGGTCTCCAGTCTGACACCATATGGATATCTCGACCATACATGATGAAACTCAACCGATTCAGAGGCTGGAAGAGCGTCTAACGTGAAGGCTTGCTTAAGCGTGCGGAGCTCGGCCTGAAGCTGAATGGCGGGTGAGGCTGAAAGCGTGAAGTTATAGACTTTTTCATCAGACCATGCGCCCTCGATGTCCTTAACGACATAACGCAGTTCATAGGTTCCTGAAGTGAGGTTATCTGGAATCGCATAAATCCAAACATTTTCGCCACTGGTTTTTCGGTACATGATTTTACGGTCCACGATTCCCTTATGCGGATCTGAATATTGATGGTCCAGATCATAGGATTTATCAACCCATGTGGTATTATAGGTGGCCGATGCCGTGCTGTAATCCCAGTCCAGCGTAAAGTCAGCGAATGGCTTTCTATGAACATAAATGTCCAGTTTAGGGATGTTTGATTCTTTCGTAAACGTCGCATTAGCAACCGGTACATCTTTAATTTTTCGATAAATCGAGTATTTACCGGGCTTCGTGAAGCTTGTTTTAAGAACCTGCGAAAAGGCGCTACTCTCTTCTGAATAAGCGCCGACGGCTCCCACTTCTAACCCAGTGGAATTATCATAGTAGTTAGCATTATGAACGTACTGATACCCTAAATCAGTGATGGGATCGCCCTCTAAATCATAATCGGCCTTCTGAAGATTAAATGTTTCTCCAACCTGCACGAGCTGCGTGTTATTCACGGGATTTACCGATGCGATGAGTTCGTTTATTTCAGTCATGACGTCGCCTAGCGGTTTTGATGAATCGATATAATAATCATGAGTGAGCTGGGCTTTAGTCGCTGGTTTCCCCACGAGGATCACTTTCACAGTGCCTTTATTTTTGATGGCCTGAATATCCGATAGGTTATTGATATTCAAGTCAGCAAAGTACACGAGGTACTTATCGCTACTTACTCTGAAGGTTGGGGTAAAGGATTGCTTAACGTTTTTATAGATCGTTCCTGAATAATACCCCGTGTAGTCATCGTACCACTGCCAGTTAGATTGCCATACCTGTGTCTGCTTAGAGACAGTTCCAGAATAAGCTGCATAAAAGGAATAGGTGTACCCGATATGAACGCCTTTTGAGTCAAATAATGAAGACGCACTATAGCCAAGCCACGATCCTGTTTTGTAAAGCGTTCCAGAAAAACCACCAGACGAATACCCAATACTTGATGGGGTTCGGTCAGAATCTGTGGTAGCGGGTTTTAATACGGTTCCCGACTGGTCGCGTGTGTCTGATTCAGTCCGCGATTCAGTTACGGTTTTGTAGTACCCGTTGTCCACTTGATACTGGTTGTTCACTACGTTATAGCGTGAAAGTGTTCCTGAATAGCCACCCGAAGAATACGAAGTCATAGCCGCCGGGTATCCCCCACCCGTGTTGATGGTTGTGGATGCCGATTGCGAGTAGACGTAGGTGTATAAGTCCCAAACCTGAACACTGGCATCGAGGCCCGCTTGTCTGAGACCGTTAATCCAGTTCACGCGTTCAGACACGATGGTGTTGTTCAGTTCTCTGGTGATTCCCTGATCGTTCAGCACGATGACATCCGCCTTTGGAAACTCATATTCGATATCGGTATAAAGCTTCGCCATGGGCGCTAGGTTATCGACGTAAAACTCTCGTTCCACCGTTGCTGTCTTTTTATCTGCTTCTGTGATGTATGCCGGAAGTGTGGGCTGACCGAAGGATTCTTCAGCATAGAAGACAATTTTATAATGCCCGAGTGCTGACGGCTGGTAGGGGTTGTAATCGGCGTAGTTTCCTTGCTTGATTAGAAGTTCAAACGCCCCGTCCCCATCAGAATCATAATAGATTTTGTAGGTGCTAACGCTAATGTTATCCAGATCAACGCTCGATGCGTCGTATGTGAAATCCAGTGTTTCAGAACGTGTCAGTGTGCCGTTCCAAATGTTACAGGTCATCGCTGGCGCATAATCTTCTAAGGTGTAAAGCGAGTACGTGTAAACGTCAGAGGTATGATATACTGCCGGGATATCGGAGCGTTCAATTTTGGCTGGATTAACCGATGCCGAAGCCTGAATTTGTAGGTTGATCTCTTCTGTGCCTTTGACGATGAATTCCAAGCTTGAAGTGTTTTTCGTTCCGAATCTGATAAGGTTATGATTACCACTGGTGGCTGTGGCATCGAAAAGATTGGCGCTGATCGTAGCGTTCGCCTTAAGGTAGGACGAATTTACACTATTAATCGTATTAGTTGCGCTGATAAGACGGTTTTCTTTAAATGTTCCTGAAACGCTCATTTGCGCCCTAGGCTTCGTCGTATAGACCACGATGTAATTAAGGTATTCAAAGGTTTGTTTACTCACGGCATCGTAATACTCGACGCTATAAGTATAGACTTTATCGTTCCCGATCAGCGGAAAGAGATAATTTCCTGAAAGGAACACATCGGCATCGGCATCTGAAAGCGTTACACCTTCCAGTGATACGGTTCTTGAAAAATCCTCGCCCGTGGTGGTATCTGAGATCTTGAATTTTTCTGTATCTAGCATTTCGTTTGGTGCAGTAATTTTAATTTCAAAAGGCTTTCGCTCTTTCACTCTAGGCGCTGTGGAAGTCACACCCGTAGAAGCCGTTCTCGTACTTTTATCGCCCGTCGTAAAGATGGCGGTGGCGGTGGCGTTAAAGATTGGATTGATGATCTTGTTTTCATCGGTGGTGATGGCATCAATCATGTTTGAATCAAGCTTCACGGTGAAAACGATGGTGCCTTTGTCGCTGGCACTTCTCGTTCCGATTAGCGTTTGTTTGATGCCCGTGTAGGAATCCACAAGTGTCATGGCCCAACTGGCGATATCGTCCCTCGTGTATTTAGCTGTTTTAAGGACGGGATCGTTAAAGAAGTCATCATCGAGAAGCTTTCCGTTTACCATGACTTCATAGTATTTATCCGCTTTTCCGGTGACTATGTTCTTTGCATCCCATTCACGGATGATTTCCACAGTGGCCTGAACGGGTGTGATTTCCTTTTGTTTGATGGTTTCAAGTGAAAATATTTGATACCACGGCTTTCCGTCGAATTTGGAAAGATGGTACATTTGCACCTCGCCAGATGCTAACGTCGTCGGCGGTGTGAGGACCTGCGCATAGTTGAAGGCGCTTTTATCGGTGTTATTTGAGTTCACGATTTCAAAGGGTAGGCCGTCTTTAATCCACGTTTGGATGGCGGTTGTAACACCCGGAGGCATGAATCTCTCACCAGTAGCAATTTTATTATACTCACTGGCTTCTTTAATTCGATTATCGTTGTAATAGGGTGATGCATATTCCCAAATGCGGTAGATCCAGTTTTTCGCCGTGGCCTTAAGTCCTGAGTTGGCATCCACGGGAAAATCACCATTTGCATACAAACCATCGTTCACGTCGAACCCGTGGTAGCGGTACTCGCCCGTTCCCCCTTCGTAATAGCCTTTGTTTTTGATTTCGATATATTTTCCTTCCGCATCGAGATCACCCGTGGCGTTCTTAAAATCGTTCTTAGCAGATGGCACCGAAGAATAATCGCCGTACACGATGATGCGCTTTTCAATCCACAGTTCGATATTGAACGGGAATTTGCCCTTACTTTGTTTAGCGGTGCTTGCAGGGATCATGTAATCAAGCTTCAGCTGTGTCCACTCGGCATCGGTATAGGTCTTTTTAGAATGTGTTCCGTCATAATAGGCCGTGGCCGTGCTATAAGTTCCAGCAGAAACGATATCGAACACGGGGAACACTTGTATGAGGATGATAAAAGCCAATAATAAGGCTTGCTTGCGTTTACTGAACATCAAATTTCCTTTCTTACTGTTTGATTGAGAAATAAATCGAACATTGTTCGGCGCTGAAAACAATTGCAAGTGTTCTTCCGTTGATAATCACTTCTTCTGAAACAACAGCACCTTTATGGTTAAGACCTTTGACATAAAGATTCCACGCTTTATCATATTCAGCACCGAAGAAAAACTGGAACATGGGCTTTAGCTGATCGCCATAGCGCTCGATGACATAAGTTGAAAATTGAGGATATTTTTCTAAGATTGAATTTCGCTTTGACATTTGTATAGCATATGGGCCAAACTTCATACCGACTTTGTTCATATCGACAGAGATTGTCATGTCTGAATAACTTGTGATTTGTTGCATGACTTCATACGGAGATAATGAATAAATGTATTCTTTATCCGCTTTGCTCTCGTAACCACTTGATCCGATCAGCTGTGCGATCGGATCATAACCATAATCAATATAACCCTTTCCCAAATCGTGTACTTTACCGAGAAGTTCAGCAAATTCCACTACTTCATTAACTGGCTTACCGTTATAAAGCGGTGCATACAATGTGGTCTGCACTAATAGATCGTTACCCGCATCATCTGTATACCATGTAGGAACAACGGCATATTTCGCATCCGTTTTCACGAAAGGCTTTCTTTGAGATTTATTCAGAAGCTTGGAAATTACTGTAGACGCTTCAGCACGGTTCGAGAAGTTTTTAGGTTTAAAAGTATGGTCGGCGTATCCCGTGATAATGCCGTATTTAAAGCTATCGATGATGTTTTGCTTATAGTAATCGGAAACGAGGTAATAATCCTTGGTTTCATTTCGGACGTAAAGGTCCATGGTGCTAGATGGTCTTGGTTCAGAAAGTGCCACGGCATTTACAATGATCGAAGCCATTTGTTCACGCGTGATATTTGCCGTGTAAGAAGTAAATTCACGATCGAGAATAAGGCCAAGTTCGATTGCTTTATCGATGTAAGGCTTCGCCCAATCGCTAGACATGGATTCAAAGCGATACCCGAGGGCCTTCACTGTCATGGTGATGAATTCGTTAATTTTAACGTTTGCAAGTGGTTTAAATGTCCCATCGGGATAGCCATTGATGATTTCTGATGTACTAAGGGGATCGATATAAGGTTTAGCCCAGTGCGACTCCGGTAAATCCTTAAAGAAGATGGGCGTTTCTGCAAATACTGGAATAGAAATCGATAACCATAAGTAACTGAGTAAAGCTGCTAATATGAGCGTGATTTTTGACATGAGCATCTCCTTAAATTTAGAATATGTAAAATTTATCCATTTTCATTATACAGGAAATATTTCCCATCTGCACGTGTTATTTCCATGCAATCCCATTTTTATTTTATTAACGATCGAAGCAACCATCAACAAAGCCGAAATAAAAAATACCAAGTGAAAAGTTTCCATTCACTTGGTATTACTAATTTTTACGTTATTTGATTAAAGCTCGGCAATCGTCTCTAAATCAAGGCCAGTAACTGTCTGTATCAACTGTGCATCGAGCCCCTGTTCTTTCATTTTTTTAGCAACTTGATGGACACCTTCTTTAATTCCCATCTCCATGCCTTTTTCCATGCCTTTTTCCATGCCTTTTTCCATGCCTTTTTCCATGCCTTTTTCCATGCCTTTTTCCATGCCGAGTTCAAGGCCTAATTTTGTAGCATCATCCAGTCTTTGAATTTGATCCATGATGCCCATTTGTAGGTTCAAGGCTTCATAATAAAGCTCAGGATCATCTTTTATCGTTTCATATTTCTCGATTGCCTTTAGCAAATACTCAGGTAAATCTGGTCTATCCTTAAATTCCATAAAATCTTCCTCTTTTCTTAAGCTAAGGAACTCAGCCCAATCGATCAAAACCTCGTTTTCTATAGTTCTATTATATTCGTTAAGCTTTGAAAGTTCAAGGAAATGGATTTCCAAATGGTCTGTCAAAAGGTTATACTCTTTTGTCGCTAGTAGTTGAAACTTGGTGTGCATGCGAGGTGTTTTAAATATTTCGAAGTAGACGATATTGATCACCACACATTTTTTCAGCTTATCATAGGTATCGCTTTTCTTTAGTTGCCCACTATACATTTTAGACCAGTAGTATAGAATCCTCTCTTTGTATGCGACTTGATTGATTACTTGTATTTCAACATCTATTTCAGTTTTATCTTTAAGCCTGATTCTAAGATCAAGTCGACTTGATTTTTGATCTACATTCTCTGGAATTAATTCGGTGTTCAATAACTCAAGATCTTCAAATGATTCTAGTGGGAGCTCCATGATGCTACTTAATAGTGACATTAATGGCCCCTTTTCTTTTTCGTTACCAAAAATCGACTTAAAAACCACATCGATATGGGGTGCGATAAAAACATCCTTACGCATAAATAACCTCCTAATATTTGTAAAAATAGTATATCGCAATTGCATTCATTTTTCCATATATTTCCATTTCGTTTCAAAGAAAAACGGCCCTTCCTAAGAAGAGCCGCTTTTCAGTGGGGTCGGAAAGCGCCGAGTTGTGGGTCGGCGCTATATTGATTATTCCCTGTAGAGAGGGAATCGATCACAAAGTGCTTTCACGCGTGCACGTGCAGGATCGAGGTCCGCATCGCGGTTCTCGATGGTCCAGCTGATGATGTCAGCGATTTCCACCATTTCCTCTTTACCAAAGCCGCGGGTCGTCGATGCAGGTGTACCTACACGGATGCCGCTGGTTACAAACGGACTAGCTGTCTCATTTGGCACGGTGTTTTTGTTCGTCGTGATACCGATGGAATCCAGTAATTTTTCAGCTGCTTTACCAGTGATATCCTTGTTTCTGAGGTCGATGAGCATGAGGTGGTTATCTGTTCCGCCAGAAACGATTTTGAAGCCTCTCTCAGCAAGTGCTGCCGCTAAGGTAGAAGCATTTTCTACCACTCTGTGCTGGTAAGCTTTGAACTCATCTGACATCGCTTCTTTAAAGCACACTGCTTTTGCAGCGATGATGTGCATTAATGGACCGCCCTGGATACCTGGGAAGATCGCTTTGTCGATTTGAGCAGCGTATTGCTCTTTACAGAGAATCGCACCACCACGTGGGCCTCTTAAAGTCTTATGTGTGGTCGTCGTAACGAAATCAGCATAAGGCACTGGACTTGGATGAATACCAGCAGCGATGAGCCCTGCGATATGCGCCATATCCACCATCATCAGTGCGCCTACTTCGTCACAGATTTCTCTAATGCGTGCAAAATCAATCGTTCTTGAGTATGCACTAGCACCTGATACGATCATTTGTGGCTTTTCTTTGATGGCTTGTTCTCTTAACGCCTCATAATCGATGAAGCCTTCTTCGTTAACGCCATAAGAAACGAAATTATAGAGCTTTCCTGAGAAGTTAACTGGGCTACCATGTGTAAGGTGGCCACCGTCTGAAAGGTTCATGCCGAGGATTTTAGCGCCTGGCTCAAGAACTGCCATATAAACGCCCATGTTTGCTTGTGAGCCAGAGTGTGGCTGCACGTTTGCATGCTCAGCGCCAAAGAGCTCCTTCATGCGGTTTCTAGCGAGGTCTTCGCTGATGTCTACATACTCGCAGCCACCGTAGTAGCGCTTGTGAGGGTAACCTTCAGCGTATTTGTTTGTAAGGTGAGAGCCCATTGCTTGCATAACAGTAAGGCTTGTAAAGTTTTCTGAAGCAATCAGCTCGATGTTGTTTGATTGTCTTTTAAGCTCAAGCTCCATTGATTCATAAAGCTCAGGATCATTCTTTTTAATCAGATCGAAATTCATTTATCGGTCTCCTTATTCATCCGTGGGAATCACATCACTTGATGGGATTCTAAGATTTTACTTCTTAAGCTTAGGTGGCGCCATGTGAATCGCTTCTCCACGAACGCCTAGTGTCGCTTCTGCGAAAGATTCTGAAAGGGTTGGGTGCGCATGGATGGTGTTGGCGATTTGGTCCACTGTCATGCGATTAGCCACTGCTAAAGTGCCCTCTGCGATGAGGTCCGAAGCATGTGGTCCCATGATGTGTACGCCGATGACCACATCGTTCATGTCAGCGATGACTTTTATGAAGCCCTCTGGTTCACCGAGGGATAACGCTTTACCATTGGCACCAAACATGAATTTGCTCTTTTTGATCTCGATGCCCTTCTCCACTGCTTCGTCCTCTGTGAGGCCAACGCCAGCGATTTCAGGGAATACGAAAATACAGTTAGGCACTGCGTCGTGGTTGCCGTGGTGTTCGATGCCCATGATGTGCTCCACTGCAGCGATGCCTTGGTGTGAAGCGGCATGTGCCAGCATGATGATGCCGTTTACGTCGCCGATGGCATAAACGTGGTCCACATTCGTTTTAAACGTATGGTGATCCACTGAGATGCCCTTCTTCGAGTAAGCCACACCTGCTGCATCGAGGTTAAGGTCTTGGTAGACAGGGTCACGGCCGGTGGATAAAAGTACTGTATCCGCTGGGAAGACTACTCTGCCCTTCGCCGTTTCACCTGTGACAGCGATGCCGTCCTCAAGCTGCTCGATGGCCATGTTGTTAACCGATTTGACGAGTTCGATGCCTTTTTTCTTTAGCATCGCGCCAAAGCGCTTCGTGATTTCAGTATCCACTTCTCTGAGGAATCGGTCACTACGAATGACGACAGTGACTTCAGAGCCCATGGCTGCAAAGATGCCCGCGAATTCCATACTGATGACGCCGCCGCCGATGACCACGAGCTTGTTTGGAATGCTTTTAAACTCGAGGAGCTCCTTGCTTGTGACGACACCTGGTAAATCCACGCCTGCAAATGGCGGTCTCGATGAGGTTGAGCCAGAGGCGATGATGATATCATCGCCAGTGACTTCCTTAACCGTGCCATCGTTCATTTCTACCTTTAAGGTCTTTGCATCGATAAAGCTTGCAGAACCGTCTAAAACCTCGATACCATTTGCTTTTAAAAGCTGCTCGATACCGCCGACGAGGGTTTTAACCACTTCATCCTTACGTGACTGGATCTTATCCACATCGATACTGAACTCTGGAACGTTAATTCCGAAATCGTCGATGTGCTTAAGTGTACTGATGAGCTCTGCATTTCTATAAAGTGCTTTTGTGGGGATACAGCCATAGTTGAGGCATGTACCACCGATTTTGTGTCTTTCGATGAGGGTTACTTTTGCGCCGAGCTGTGCGCCACGGATCGCTGCGACGTAACCACCAGGACCACCGCCGATGACGACGATTTTCTTTTGCATGGATGCCTCCTGATTAGTTCTTTTCCCACTTTAAGACTGGGGATCTCGCTGCAAGCACTTCATCCACGCGTCTGATTTGAGTCGTGGTTGGCGCATTCTTAAGCAGCTCTGGATTAGAATCGGCTTCTTTGCTGATTTGAATCATGACGTCGATAAACGCATCCAGCGTTTCTTTACTTTCTGTCTCAGTCGGCTCGATCATCAGAGCATTCGGCACGATTAACGGGAAGTAAATGGTTGGTGGGTGGTAGCCCATATCCAGAAGACGTTTTGCAACGTCAAGTGTGCTGCAAGTGCTTAATTCATTCTTAAGGCCTGCGAAAACACATTCGTGCTTGCAGATAGTATCCACTGGTAAATTATAGTAATCTTTAAGTTTTTCTTGTACGTAGTTCGCATTTAAAACAGCCATTTCAGAAGCACGCTTGAGGCCCTCTGCACCCATGGTGAGGATGTAGGTATACGCTCTCACGAGGATTCCGAAGTTACCATTAAAGGCCTTTACTTTACCGATGGTATCTGGTCTGTCGTAATCGAGGAAGTACTTGTCGCCATTTTTGCTGACCACTGGTGTCGGTAAAAACGCTTCGAGGTGCTTCTTAACGCCTACTGGTCCAGAACCTGGGCCACCACCACCATGTGGTGTGGAGAAGGTTTTGTGGAGGTTGTAGTGAACGACGTCGAAGCCCATGTCGCCAGGACGCGTTTGGCCCATGATGGCGTTGAGGTTAGCACCATCATAATAGAGGAGACCGCCAGCTTCGTGAACGAGCTTCGCGATTTCCACGATATTTTTCTCGAAAAGGCCCAGTGTACTTGGGTTCGTGAGCATTAAGCCAGCGATATCATCGCCAAGAACCGCTTTAAGGTTATCGAGGTCTACTGAACCATCGCGTGTGGATTTGATCTCTACGATATCAAAGCCAGCAACGTTTGCACTTGCAGGGTTTGTACCATGTGCTGAGTCAGGAACGATAATCTTCGTACGCTTTAGGTCACCACGCTTTTCATGGTAAGCTTTGATGATCATCAGACCAGCAAGCTCGCCTTGTGCACCAGCAGCTGGTTGAAGCGAGAAGGCATCCATACCGCCCACTTCACTGAGTTTGCCAGAGAGATCATACATGAGCTCAAGTGCGCCTTGAGTCGTCTCATCCTCTTGAAGTGGGTGAAGTGTCGAAAACTTAGCGAGTGAAGCCATGTCTTCGTTGATTTTCGGATTGTATTTCATCGTGCATGAACCCAGTGGATAGAATCCAGTGTCCACACCGAAGTTTTTATTAGAGAGCAGTGTATAATGTCTAACGAGTTGCGGTTCGCTCACCTGAGGAAGCACCAATTCCTGATTTCTGCGAAGGCCAGCTGGAATCACATCGTCAAGGTTGACGTCTTCCACTTTACACCCTGGAAGTCTATACGCTTTTCTTCCCTCTCTCGAGATCTCGAATATGAGTTGATCGTATTTTACCATGAGATTTCCTCCATTGCTTTCACGAGACAATCGATTTCTTCTATCGTTCTCTTTTCAGTGACACAGAAGAGCACACGGTTCTTGTCTGATGGATAATCTTTTTTAAGGTTATAGCCGCCGAGGAAGCCTTTTTTAGCCAGCTGTGCATTTAAGTTGTCCACATCGATGTCTGTTTCGAGAACAAACTCTCTGAAGAAAGGACCGTTATAAACAGGTCTGAACTTTCCAGTGGCAATCAACTTATTATACGCATAGTAAGCTTTTTTAGCAGAAGCTTCAGCCACTTCGTATAAGCCATCCTTACCTAATGCACCGAGGTAAATCGTCGCACAAAGGGCATTAAGCGCTTGGTTAGAACAGATATTCGAAGTTGCCTTGTCTCTTCTGATGTGTTGCTCACGTGCTTGAAGGGTTAATGTGAAAGCGCGCTTGCCGTCGAGGTCTAAGGTTTGACCCACGATACGACCAGGCATTTTTCTCATTTGCTTGTTATTTGCTGCCATGAAACCAAGGTATGGACCACCATAGTTAAGGCCGTTTCCTAACACTTGACCCTCGCCTACTGCGATGTCAGCACCGTATTCGCCTGGCGTTTTAAGCATTCCCAGTGAAATCGGATCCACATTCATGACGAAGAGCGCTTTATTAGCATGCGCCACCTCAACTGCTTCTGTACAGTCTTCAATCATACCGAAGAAGTTAGGTGTTTGAATAATCACAGCCACTGTATCGCCATTCACTGCCGCTTTAAGCGCGTCCATGTCGGTTACGCCGTCTTTAGCAGGAACTTCTACAACCTTAGTGCCATAAAAACGCATATACGTTTTAACGACTTCGCGTGTGTGTGGGTGAACCGTTTCAGAAATCACCACTGTATCGCCTTTTTGATTCGCCGCAGCAAGCATCGCCGCTTCAGCAGTGGCAGAAGCGCCATCGTACATGGAAGCATTTGATACTTCAAGGCCGGTCAGGTTTGCAATCATGGTTTGGTACTCAAAAATCGCCTGAAGCGTACCTTGGCTGATTTCTGGTTGGTATGGCGTGTAAGCCGTATAGAATTCCGATCTAGAGATCAGGTGACGCACCACAGATGGGATGCTGTGGTCGTAAGCGCCTGCGCCTCTAAAGCAGACGAGTTCATCTGTACAAAGGTTTTTATTAGCAATCGACTTGATTTTCTTCGCCACTTCAGTCTCAGACATCGGCGGGTTGATGTTCAGTCTTCTGCCGAGCTTGATGTCTGCAGGTATATCGTCGAAAAGACGATCGACGGAATCTATACCCAGTACTTCAAGCATTTCCTTTTCGTCTTGCTCAGTATTTGGGATATATGGAAACATTCTATTCCTCCTCGTTACAAAATGCTTCGTACTCTTCAGCGTTCATAAGTTCATCTAAATCCGCAGGATTTGAGATGCTGATTTTCATGATCCAAGTCTCAAATGGATCAGCATTTACTAAAGAAGGATCGTTTTCGAGATCTTCATTTACTTCTAAAACTGTGCCAGTTACAGGCATTAACATATCAGATGCCGCTTTTACTGACTCGATGGTACCGAAGCTCTCTTCGCCTTCGATTTCACTATCTACTTCAGGGAGCTCAACGTAAACGATAGCACCAAGTGCATGCTGAGCAAAATCAGTTATTCCTACATAAGCTTCGTTGCCTTCAACTCTTACCCACTCGTGGTCTTTTGTATAGTACAATCCGTTAACAACTTTCATCTTAAATAACCTCCTGAGTTTTATAATTTGAGGAACATCGTTCCTTTTAACCAGTATACCCTAATGCCATTATTTTTTGTATTGTTTTTGGTAGAAACGCTTGCTGATCACCGTTGCTGGGAACACGTTCTTACGCACTTGTACGCCGAGCTCAGATCCCATTTCGCCATATGCGGAATCCACTAAAGCCAGCGCGATATTTTTCTTGAGGGTTGGTGAGAAATAACCAGTGGTGATCACGCCGATAACCTTATCACCAGCGAGCACTTCATAGCCTTGTCTAGGGATACCCTTCGCCATTTCCAGACCGATGGTTTTTCTAGGAAGACCATTTGCCTTTTGAGCCACTAACGCGTCTTTTCCGATGAAGTTCGGCTTATCGAGCTTCACGAAGAAACCGAGTCCCGCTTCAAGTGGTGTGATGTTTTGATCGATTTCGTGACCATAAAGTGGTAACGTCGCTTCGAATCTAAGGGTGTCACGGCATCCAAGTCCAGTTGGCTTAAGACCTAAATCCTTGCCCACTTCGAGGAGCTTTCTCCAGATTTTTGCGATGTCCGCATGTGGCGCATAGATTTCGAATCCATCTTCGCCAGTATAACCCGTTCTAGAAACCAGGCACTTAACGCCTTCGATCATCACATTACGGTTGCAGTAGAAGAACTTGATGGTGCTCAGATCCACATCGGCGATCTTTTGTAAAATCTCTTGTGCCAATGGTCCCTGCAGCGCAATTTCAGAAACGCGGTCAGAGAGGTTCTCCAGTGTAAGGTCATAGCCTTTTGACTGCTCCTGCATCCACGCAAAATCCTTCTCAACATTGCTCGCATTAATAACGAGGTAAAAATGATCAGCACCAAATTTATAGACGAGTAGATCATCCACGACACCACCGTGCTCATAGCACATCATGGCATAGAGAATTTGGTTGTCTTCTAACGTGCTGACATCGTTTGTGACGAGATTTTGAACAAATGCAAAAGCATCCTTACCGATGACTTCAACTTCTCCCATGTGAGAGACGTCAAACATACCTGCAGCATTTCTTACTGCTTCGTGTTCTTCGATAATGCCTTCATACTGTACCGGTAAAGCCCATCCTGCAAAATCGATGATCTTACCGCCGCAAGCGACGTGTTCATCGTAGAGTGCAGTCTTTTTAACTGAATCCATAACGCAACCTCCTCAAATTTATACTTTGGTTCCCGCCCAGGAAATGAAAAAAGAGGTATACAATGGTATAGCAATGCTAGCCGCCATTATATACCTCTGTATCTTTACCTGAGAGTTTCTCGTAAAGCCGTTCACATGATGCTCTACACTTACGCCTTCGGTGCCTACTTAAAGGGCTCTCCAGAGTTCCATCAGATGATACTACTTTTGCCTGAGAGATTCTAAATCTGTCGGCAAACAGGTTTATTGCTCCTTCGGCTCTTCAAAATTCTCAAAAATCAAGAAGAATCTCGCATCATCGTCATTTGGGTCTTTATTCAGTTGGGACGGGAAATCTCCCCGCCGTCTTCTTCATTTTATGCGAAACGCAAGGGATTTTCAACTCATTTTTATGCGAAGCTTATGATATATTTTTAGCAATTCAAAAATATCCATCTCATTCGCTTATAACTTCGTATCGTCGATTTTTGCCAGTGCTTTCTGAAGCACAGGCACCACCTTTTGGATGGACCCCTTTTCAAATGGACTATCGAGTCCCGCCACCTTTAAGAGGCCAGTAAATGGAAGGCTTCCGCCTTTATTACAGAGCTGTAGGTAGCTGGTCCATGCACTTTCCCTATTCTCTTCTGATTTTAAATAGAAATGGAAGGCACATACTTGAGCCAGTGTATAATCGATGTAGTAAAAAGGATCATTGAAGATATGGCCTTGTCTGAACCAGTAGCCACCTCTTTCAAGGAAATCGTTATTTTCGTAAACCTTATAAGGCTGATACTTCATCTCAAGTGAACGCCATTTTGCTTTTCGCTCGCCCGGTGTCACTTCAGGATTTTCATAGACCCAGTGCTGAAATTCATCCACGAGCACCCCGTATGGGATAAACAAAAGCGCTTCACTGATGTGGTTGAACATGTACTTCTCTACATCTTCCTTAAAGAAATTCTTCATCCATGGATAGGTGAGAAACTCCATACTCATGGAGTGAATTTCACAGGCTTCAAGCGTTGGGAACTGATACTCTGGAAGCTCATAATCACGGCTTTGGAAGCACTGGAAGGCATGACCCGCTTCATGTGTGAGCACGTCGATATCGCCTGAAGTGCCATTGAAGTTTGAGAAGATGAACGGCGAACGGTAATCGCTGATATAAGTGCAGTATCCACCACCCGCTTTGCCTTTTTTCGCTTCGAGGTCCATCAGTTCATTATCCAGCATAAAATTGATGAACTCGCCTGTCTCCTTCGAAAGGGCTTCATACATGTGCTTACCGTTTTCGAGGATCCATTTCGCATCCCCTTTCGGCGTGGCGTTACCACTGGTAAATGCGATTTGCTCATCAAAGTATTTTAATTCGTCTACACCGAGGCGAACGGCCTGGCGTTTTCTCAGCTCTAAGGTCAGTGGTACCAAATCCTCTAAAACCTGCTCGCGGTAAGTGGCCACCATTTGGTCGTCGTAATCGGTTCTGGTAAGTCTCATATAGCCTAACTTAATGAAGTTCTCATATCCAAGCTTTTTAGCGATTCTATGACGCACCTGCACGAGCTCATGATAAAGCTCATCAAACGCCGACTCATTTTCTTCGAAGAACTTCGTCGCCGCTTCCTGTGCCGCTTTTCTTACGCTTCTATCTGTCGACTCGTAAAACGGCACCATTTGTGCGAGATTTCTCTCTTCGCCCATAAATGGAATTTTAGCCGATGTACGCAGCTTTGTGTATTTTGAACTGAGAATATTCTCTTCTTTTAAATCTTCCATGATCTCCGGTGCGAACGTCTTCAGCTTTACATCGATGATGTTGAAGATGTGGTCCCCAAACTCCGCTCTTAAAGCATCCTTGAACTTAGACGCATTCATGGCGCGGTAGTATCCGTCCACCATTTCCGTATACTGCGGCACGGCTTCGTCGATGAAGTTGTTTTCAGCATCGTAAAACGCATCCTCCGTATTGATGGTGTGTCTGACTTGCACCAGCACCGCCATGGACTCCACATTGTTTCTTATTTTATTGATTTCATGAATCACTTCTATTTGCTTTTCAGCCGTTTCAGCGGCATTAAACGCTTCGATTAACGCGCTAAAGGTCGCCTTCAGCTTCGCCATATCCGGTCTTTCATAAACATATTCGCTAAATCTCATGAGAACCTCCGTTTTAGGTTGATTACTTTGATGGCTATCGAACTTCAATTCTAGTGTAACACAATAAAAAGAGAACGTAAAATTTTTTTTATACGTTCTCTCATTTATAAACTATTTACATATTTGATTCAAATGTGACCTTTTGTACTTATGGCGTTGTAGGCGTCTCGATGATTTGAGCACCCTCTGGTAAAGTCATCTCTTTTTCGAAAGTCCCGCCAATGGTGAGGTCTTTAAATAGGTATTCGTAAGTTGGCTGACCATCTGTTTCGATGCGCATCTTAATGATGAGCCCTTCTTCCTTCCAGACGTAATATGTGGATTTCACGTTTCCAGCCGTTCCCTCGAAAACATAGCAGTCCTTTCCATCCACTTCCTCAGAGCCCTTAGTCTTCATGCTATTTAAAACGCCGTCCTCAATCTCGCCAGCAAATAAAAACGGTGATTCCCATTCTGTACTGACCGTATCCAGAGGCACCTTCATGAGGATGTTCCCTTCTGGCATATAAAGGTAGCCTTCGCCTTTATCATAATCAAGATAGATGATTTGCCCTTCTTCAATGGCTTCGAACTTGATTTTTTTCTCTGCTACCCAAAGCTTGAAGCCGCCCAGGCGCGTATCGTCCTGCGTCATCACATATTCATAGTAGTAATTATCAATTACTCGATCGCGTACAATGGCTTCATTTGCAAACACATCATCACTCTCTGCTGTCGTTTCCTCAGTCGCTTCTGTCACTTCAGCCGTTTCAGTTGCCACTACCACAGGAACGCCGGTCGTTTCAGTCGTTTCAGTCGTCTCTTCACTTGATCCACAGGCGGTCAGCACCATGGCAAAAGCGAGTAAAATTATCCCAAAAACAGTTAATTTTTTCATTTGAAAACCTCCTTCTCCAGGCATGTTATACCCAAAAAGTGAAGCCCGCAACCACTGAAAATCAGTAATTACGGGCTTATGGTGCAGATAACAGGATTCGAACCTGCATGAAGTTGCCCTCACTAGGACCTGAACCTAGCGTGTCTGCCAATTCCACCATATCTGCGCGTCACATAGACTATTATAGCAAAATATCGCGCAGATACAAGTGAAAATTCATATTACCCTACTATTCAGCAATCAAATGTTCATTAATGAAAGCTTCCACTTTAGGCGTCTTCTTGAAGCCTTCTGATTCCAGTGTGGCCAGATAGTCCGACATCAGCGATTTAAACGGCGAATCATCACCCTTGGTCACATAGGCAATCAGAGCCGCCTTAGCTTCTGGCGTCATCTCACCGGAATCCCGATCATACATGGGCGTGTTGATAGAACCCACAAGTACTAGATTTTGATAATGGGTGACTGAGGACACCACGCGCTCTTTAAATCGCGTCTCAGGATACTTTTCCACAAACAGATTATAAAGGGCCGCTCTGGTGAACACCTCATCCCAGCTCACCGCCAGTCCGCCGTCTCTTTGCACAGGAAAATCCGATTCTTTCATAAGAATACCGTAATATTCTTTTACCTCATCCGAAGCAGACTTCAAAAGAGGCTCGAAAAAACGATAATTAACCACTGGAAAAATAGTTCCTTCCACCTGCTCAAGCTTTAATCCGATGGGTTCCAGCTTACTCAGGAGCTTCTTAATATCCGCTTCACTCACATCGATCTTATTAAGCTCATCCATTGAATAGGACAGCAGCTTTTCCTGAATATTCCCTTCGAAAAATTCGTCCTGATATTTGGAGAGTAACGCCATCTGAGCCTTTTCATAGAGGACGATCATCTCATCAGTGACCTGCGTGCTCAAACTGTCTTGGTTTTTCTTAAGGTATTCCGCCAGTGGTTCCAATGCTTTCGGCGCATTTTGGGTCATGGTTTCAAACCCTGATAAAATCAGCTTTTCAGCAACCGAAATTTCTGCTTCCGTCACACCCTCAGTTGATGAAGTTGATGTTCCCTCATCGTCGCGTGGATTTAATACTGAATTTGTCGAGCAGCTCGCTAAAATAAGCACGCCAAGTAGAAGCAAACTCATATAAAGCATACGTTTCTTTTGTGTACTATCGTTTACCATAACATCCACTCCTTGGCTTAATTTTGATCGTTTGAAGGCCGATCAATGAGAGGAAAATGCATAAACCATGCATTTTCTTAGTATACTTACCCTAAGCCAATAGGGAATAACATTAAGACGAAATTACGAACGATTTAGTTCCATGGAGTTGTATGAAACTCAGAGGCTTGTTATAATAAGGATACGAAGCGATCGCTTTATAAGGAGCACACTATGCCGAAAGACACGTTCTTTAACTTACCTGAGGAAAAACGCGAGAAGATTATGGAAGCCGCACTATCCGAGTTTGAAACATATGCCTATGATCAAGCCAGCGTCAACCGTATCGTTCAAAATGCCGATATTTCCAAAGGGAGCTTCTACCAGTATTTTGAAGACAAAAAGGACCTCTATAAATACCTTTTGAACCTCATCGTTCAGGAGAAGTTAAAATACATTACGCCCTCCATGATGAAGCCATTTGAGCATGGCTTTTTCGAAGTGATTCACGACATGAATGCCATGGGACTTGAGTTTGCGAAAAACAATCCCCGCTATCTAAAAATCGGAAATCTGCTTTTAAAGGATAACAGCAGTCCCATATTTGAAGAAGTGATGCAGGATAATCAGGCACGCGCCTTTGAAACCTATGAACGCCTTCTCACTCGCGGTATCGAATCAGGCGAAATCAGGGAAGATGTCGATGTAAAATTCGTAGCGCGCATTATGTTCAAACTAAGCAGTGAGCTGCTCGTGGACGAGCTTGATTACGAATCCGAGCAACTACCAGAAACCTCCATAAAGGTCCTTGACCGTTTCATGAATTTTATCATGTATGGTATAAAAAAATAAAATGGTCCGGTACCCCCAAAACGTCTCAACCTATTTTGAGAATTCTGGGGGTTTATTTTTATGAAGCGTTTATTTTATGAAACGTTTATTTTTATAAGGGTTTTATAAGTTAATACTTTTTTAATAGTATTTTTTCTGAATCCGGGTATAATATGACTATAAGGTCATATGACTTCAGAGTCATAAAATTTAGGAGGCAAATCATGATCTCAGTAAAAAATCTTTATCACTCCTACACTCATGATGATGTATACGCAGTCAACAATGTCAGCTTTGAGATCGCCAAAGGTGAAGTCTTCGGTTTCTTAGGGCCATCTGGCGCTGGAAAATCTACTACTCAGGGTGTTCTCACCGGTCTTCTCCCCTTACAAAAGGGCGAAGTGACTGTCGCTGGCTACGACATGCGCCGTCGCAACCGTCAAATGTTTAATAAAATTGGGGTGTCGTTTGAGCAATCCAATGTTTATAACAAACTGACGGCTCTTGAGAACTTGGAATTTTATAAAAAACTATTCGACGTAAAAACAGAAGACCCTATGAAGCTATTAGAAATCGCAGGCTTAAGTGAAGTCGCGAAGCACAAAGCAGGTACTTTTTCCAAAGGCATGAAGCATCGTCTGACGTTTGTCAGAAGCATGCTGAACAACCCTGAGCTTTGGTTTTTAGATGAGCCAACCACTGGTCTCGATCCAGCCATAGGTCGCCAAATCATCGACATCGTTAAACAAAAAAAATCTGAAGGCACCACCGTATTTCTCACCACGCATAACATGAACGTCGCAGATGAACTCTGCGATCGCATCGCCTTTATCATCGATGGCGAAATCAAGCTAATCGACAGCCCGCGTAACCTAAAACTCCAGTTCGGTGAAAAACTCGTGGTGGTCGACCATATCGTAAACGGCATCACGAAACGCGAGCAGTTTTCGCTCATCGATCCAGCCGATATGGCGAGATTAAACACACTTATCAGCACGGGACAAATCGAAATGATGCATACGAAGGAAGCAACCCTGGAAGAAATCTTTATCAAGGTAACAGGGAGGGGGCTTGAATAGTATGAAGAAACTTTGGACGACTTTTATCAAAGACGTCAAGCTCTCCTATAGTGGCCTCTACTTCTACATCGAAATCGGAATGGCCGCGATTTTCTTAGCGGTCATGCTATTCGTCGTACCTGAGAACTTCGATAAGACGCAAACCTATTACGCCTTTATCGAAGTGGATGAAATTCGCGACGAATTCGACGGGCGTGTATTTGAAAATGACGGAACGCGCGTTGAGCTGTTTGATGACAGGGAAGGATTGGAACAAGCGCTCTCAAAAAAACGCTCTGCAGTAGGGCTTCACGTCTACATGGAGGATTCGAAGCCTGTGGTGGAATTCGTATTACAGGGCTACGAAGGACCTGAGATGAAACAGATGCTGAAGCAGACGGTGGAAGGCGGACTTTTAGCCGAGCTACCGACCTATGAGGACCTAACCACAGTAACGGTTCTCGAACCGGGTACTGAACGGTTATCCGATCGCGTGAGCATGCTACCCCCTTACTTGGTCATCAACGTGGCGTTTATGGGCCTCTTCGTCATCGCCGCTTATGTCTTCCTCGATAAGGAAGAAGGCGTGATCAAAGCCTTCGCTGTGACGCCCGTCAAGGTTTGGCATTATCTCGCCAGTAAAATCATGATCATGGCCGTCATGGGGCTTGTGACCTCTACTTTAGTCGTGGTCTCTCTGGTGGGCTTTAAAATCAACTACCTGCTGTTCTTCGGACTGATTTTGTCCTTTAACGTTTTCGGTTCGACCTTAGGCCTTTTAATCACGAGCTTCTTCGATAGCATGACCAAGGCCATGGGAGCGTTATTCTTATCGATCTTCATCCTGGTATTCGCCGGTTTCTCCTATTTCATGCCATCGTTCTCACCAGTATGGATCAAGTTTTTACCCTCCTATCCCATGTTCTTTAGCTTTAGAGAGCTCTTTTTAGAAAATGGCGATACTGGTTTCATCATCCAAAATATTTTGCTCTTCCTCGGTCTAAGCGCGGTGTTGTTTGCATACACCAACCTCAGATTTAAGAAGACTTTGACCGTATAGGAGGTGCACGATGAAAAAAATAATGGCAATCATCGGTCGCGATATCCGAAGCGGTACGAGGGATTGGCTGATCATCTATCTCAGCTTTGCTGCAATCTTCATCGCTTTAATTTTAAGAGCCCTAATTCCCAGCGTCAGCAGCTCTGCACTGAACGTGGTGATGCTGGAAAACGCAACACCTGAGCTTATTACATTTATCGAAGCAAATGCCACTGTGTCTTTCGTGGATGACGAAGAAGCGCTCAAGGAACGTATCCTCAGAATCGATGATGTGGTGGGTTTAAAGGAAGTTAACGGCAAGTTTGAAATCATCAAACAAGGCAACGAAGCCATCCCTATGGAAACTTCTCTCAAAATGATATTGGCCACTTACGGAAAAGACACTTCTATTCTTCCCATGACGGTTGCCTTTAGCAATATCGGCTGGGAAATCTCTCCTATCAAGCTGGAAGGCGGCTCTATCCTTATCATTTTCACCACCGTATTCGGCGGTATGCTGATTTTATTGAACCTTGTGGAAGAAAAGATGAGCAACACCCTTAGCGCCATTAATGTAACCCCTATGTCAAGGCCGCAGTTTATCTTCGGAAAAGGCATTTTAGGCTTCTCCATCCCCGTTATCGGAGGCATCTGCGCCGCCATTATCCTCGGTTTCGGCGGCATCAACATCTGGATGTTTATCGTGTCAATTCTGTCCATCGCGCTAATCAGCATCATCGTCGGTTTCAGCATCGGTGTAACGAATAACGAGCCGATCTCAGCCATCGCCAGCATGAAGATGGTGTTCGTCCCCATCCTAGCTTCCGTATTCGGCGCCATGTTCCTCCCAGACAAATGGCATTTTACCCTCTACTGGTCGCCTTACTACTGGGCTTACGACAGCATCCACGCCATCTTGCTTCAGGAAGCCACTTGGCTCCAGGTCCTCAGGGACAGCGGCATCATCATCGTCCTTACAGGCCTCATCTTCCTAGCACTTCGTAAACGTATCATGCAAGGATTAAGATAATTTATAATCACTTAGGAGGTGTTTATATGAATGGCTTAGCATTAATCGGTATACTCCTCATCGTCTATGCGGCATTTCTCGTGTTTGTCGCCGTAAAAAAACCAGAAAAAATCTGGCATATGGCAAAGATCAGAATGTTCATCAAAGTCATGGGGGAACAAGGCACCGTCATCTTCTTCTATGGTTTCGCTGCCATTTGCTTGGCAGGCGGGATATATTTGATGCTTTAATCGGTAATGATATAATTCCATTCGATTTCACTTCGATCACTTCTCTCCGCTTCGGTCATTCGGATGCATACCGTTAACGATTCGAACCGACGTGAAAATGAGACTCGCTACGCTCAGACAGTCATTTTCACTATGTCTCTCTTCATCGAACGCCATGGGCATCCTCATGAAACCGCTTCAAGCAAGTGTCGAAGTGAAATCAATCATAAAATAATATCAATAACCATTCAAAGTTCATAAAAATATCAAATGAATCAATGACTAACATAATTAATCATATGATAATGAATGCATGATATTAACATGTTGAAAAATGAAATATAGCACCACAGCATGATTGATTAATTAGCGGAATGTTCCCGCAATATTGCGCGAATACGCACGACGTTTACTCTCAATTTGCCATATTGACAACTGTGAGTCTGCATTTTATCTTTACTGAATTACGTCTCTCATATAATTGTTTGTTAACATTCCAACATATTTACTTATAGAAATGAGGAATATATGCCAGGAACTAGATTTTTGTTTATCACCAAAGATTTACAAATTTTCAAAGTACCTGTAACAAGAAATCTTAATTATAAGGCAATACCGTCGCTGCATAATCAAAATGTACTAGAAGTTATTTTACACTATGAAACTGAGCATAGAAAACCAAGTAAACTAGTCTTAGTATCCTTTCAAAGGCTTACACTAGATTCTAATGGACAATATGAACTTTCAAATGATGAAATTTGTGAAAATTCAAGAAATTTCATTGAATTTGCCTTTCAAACTCCTGAGTCGTTAATTAAAACTAACCAACCTTTACCCATACCAACACAGGTAACTTTACCGACACAACTAGAAAAAGATTGTTTGAAAGAGTACATCAAAAAACATATGCCTCAACTAGTGAGAACGGGCTTTTATATAATTGAGAGAGAGATTGAGTCTCGCAAAAAAATTAATTTAGAGCATAAGATTTTAGTACTCAATGCTGCGAAATTAAAAAATGCACTGAGATAGTCAATAATAATTCTAAATAACGCTGACTTAAGTCTAACCCCCCGCACCTCATTTGAGACAACGAAGGATTAGAAAACAAAATAAGCTTCCTCAACGTCCTATTTGCTTGGGAATCGAGGAAGCTTTTTTATCTTTTGTTTTTTAATTAGCCTATGTCCGAACCCACTGCATGCAATAAAAAAATATAGTCTATGATACGATTTTGATTATTAGATTTCACTTCACATCCTGAGTGTAGCGGTTTCATGAGGATGTCCATGCCGTTCGATGAAGAGAGACAAAGTGAAAATGACTGTTTGAGCGTAGCGAGTCTCATTTTCACGTCGGTTCGAATCGTTAACGGGATGCATCCGAATGACCGAAGCATAACGTGTACTGCGTTATTACATACAATATTTAAAGATATTATCACCGTTTAAAAAGTTTCAGAAACGAATATCAGTGGTTGGACTGTGAAGGGAAACCTGACTTAAGTCGCATCAATCTTCATTGCATTAACCGATCTGCGTCTTACCGCCCATGTACATGCGGAGAGGTTCTGGGATTCTCACGGTACCGTCTGCTTGGAGGTTGTTTTCTAGGAAGGCGATCAGCATGCGAGGTGGAGCTACCACGGTGTTGTTCAGGGTGTGGGCGAAGTAGTTGCCTTGCTCTTTGTTACGGATGCGGATGCCGAGTCTGCGCGCTTGAGCGTCGCCGAGATTTGAGCAGCTGCCGACTTCAAAGTATTTTTGCTGGCGTGGTGACCATGCTTCCACGTCGATGCTCTTAACCTTAAGATCGGCGAGATCGCCTGAGCAGCACTCAAGGGCTCTTACTGGGATGTCTAAGGTGCGGAAGAAGTCGATGGTGTTGTTATAGAGTTTTTCGAACCACTCTGGGCTTTCCTCCGGTTTACAGACCACGATCATCTCTTGCTTTTCAAACTGGTGGATACGGTAGACACCACGTTCCTCGATACCGTGTGCACCCACTTCTTTTCTAAAGCAAGGTGAATAGCTGGTAAGGGCTTGTGGGAGCTCTTCTTCATCCACGAGGGTATCGATGAATTTTCCGATCATAGAGTGCTCAGATGTCCCGATCAGGTAAAGGTCCTCCCCTTCAATTTTGTACATCATGTTTTCCATTTCAGTGAAGCTCATAACGCCAGTAACCACTTCGCTGCGAATCATAAACGGCGGGATGTAATACTCGAAACCGCGGTCGATCATGAAGTCGCGCGCATAAGATAAGATGCCTGAGTGAAGTCTCGCGATATCACCTTTTAAATAATAGAAGCCGTTTCCGCTGGTTTTACGGGCGCTCTCCAAATCGATTCCTTTAAGTTTTTCCATGATTTCCACATGGTAAGGCACTTCGAAATCTGGAACGAGTGGCTCACCAAACTTTTCAACCTCGACGTTTTCACTGTCATCCTTACCGATAGGCACTGTAGGATCGATGATATTTGGGATGACCATTAAACGCTCCCTGATTTTCACTGTGAGCTCTGCTTCACGTGTCTCTAAATCTTCGAGCTCCTTATTAAGCGCAGCAACCTTTGCTTTCGTCGCTTCGGCTTCTTCCTTCATGCCCTTGGCCATGAAACCACCGATTTCCTTACTTGCTGCATTTTTAAGCGCGCGTACTTCGTCGCCTCTGGTCTTAGCCGCTCTAAACTCTGTGTCCATGGCCACGACTTCGTCGACCATTTCAAGCTTGTGATCTTGGAATTTCTTCTTGATGTTTTCCTTGATGAGCTCTGGGTTCGTTCTAAATAGCCTAATGTCTAACATGTGACGCCTCCTGTGTCTTTATTTTTTTTGCATTTTTTCTTCAGGGATTCTTGACCGTTATGGAAAAGTTGCCTTTTCCGAAAACAAAAAATCTTCCAATCCCAAATCATGGGACGGAAGATCCGCGTTGCCACCCAAATTGCAGGGCTTATCGCCTCTGCCATCTCGTATCTGCTGTATAGGGCAGTCCCTTCGACTCGTCGCCGATTGCTCCCAAAGTGGACCGATTGTCTACGCACTGGCTTGCACCACCCACCAGCTCTCTATAGCGCTTTCCAATCATGGCTTTGATCTTAGCAAAATCTTAATGCTTCACACGATATCAATGCTTCTATAGATATCGATGCTTTTTTCGATGTTATTACTATTTTAACGCTTCCTTCGAAAATTGCAAGGGGTTATTTTTTTATGAAGGCCCATGATGACCAGAATTGCACCGACTAGTGCCGAGCCTGCAGCACCATAAAGCATCTGAGTCACACCAAAGGTGTCGATGATGAAGCCCCCGCCCACACTGCCGATGACGCCGCCCAAAGTCGTGGCGCTGACGATTGCCGTTTGCCCTTTCACCTTATCCTGACCATGCATCCTCTCGTTTACGTAGGCGACGGATATCGGGATATAAAGTGCAAAACAGAACGCCTGCAATACCTGTGCAAAGTAGATGGCCATAAGATTTCCAGCCAGTGCCAATGCCACGCTGCGCACCACATAAAAGACCATGGCAAATGTAAAGAGCTTTACCGTGCCAAATCGTGCGATGAGTGGTTTCGAAAACAGCATTACTGGAATTTCCACAGCAGCCATCAAAGTCAGTGCAAAGCCGAAATTGGTCTCGTTACCACCTGCATTTTCTATGATGCGCACGAGGAAAACATTGGCCACCGTATGGAACACGAACACAAAGGCGATACCTAAGACGATTTCTAAAAACCCGCGGTATTTTTTTAAAAAGGATTCCGTAAACACGTTTTCCAGTTCCACGTCAGGTTGGTCATGGGTTGATTTCACCTCTGGAAACCGCGATACGATGATGAACAGAAGCGTTAATAAGCCAGCCGTTATAAACGGTAAGCTTTTAGCGCTGGTCTCTGACACCACTACGCCGATCACTGAGGAGCCTAGTGCAAAGGACAAAGAACCAAAAGCACGCGCGATGCCGAAGCTTACGGATGCCCCCATATCTGTGAGACGGATAATCAGAGCGCTGAATAAGGGCTGAAGGATAACGATACCGATTAGTGAAATTAGGTAGATTCCCACTGATGGTAAATGGGCGATGGACTGTAATGGAATTAACACCAAGGTGGCAGCAAGTGTAATCCCTACGATGGTTTTAGAGGCGAACTTAAGCCGTTTTGCTGGCCCCCGATCAATCCAGGCACCCGTGGCTGGCTGAATAAACACCGCAGCCAGCGATGCGACCGCGAGTATGAGTCCTACACCGCCACTTTGTATGCCCATTCCTTTTAAAAATACAGCGGCAAAGCTATATAAGCTGCAGAACGCCGTCCAGTGGACCGCTTGAAGCCAGACGCCTGCATAGGTAAAATGTTCTCTCTTCGTCATAATTTCCTCACTTTTATCATATAAATGCTTTTGTATAAGCATACCATAACTTTTTCTGTTATCATATGAGATATAGCACATATTCGGAGGATTTATGCAAATTAACAAAGATGAAAAAACCATCCACTACTGGATCAATAAAACGGGCTTCGATCAACTGTTTTCATGCGATTTACTGCCCTACTTGGAAATACATAGCTTTTTAAAAAAGGAATCGCTTTATAAAGAAGGTGGTGAGGCGTTTTACCTTTATTACCTCGTGAGCGGCAGAGCAAAAGTCTATATGACCCATCTTAGCGGGCAGCGTTCGTTGCTCCATATCGCAGAAGCCCCAACTTTTATCGGCGAAATGGAGCTTCTGGAAATCGATGTGGTCTCAAAAGGCGTTGAAGCCATCGAGAATTGTGTTTGTCTGGCGCTTCCCAGAGAGGCGTGTAAACAGCACCTCATGAACGACGTGGTCTTTCTCAAATCCATGAGCCAAATTCTGGCGCAAAAGGCAAGACACCGGGCAGAAATCGTGGCAAAAAGCTACGCGCATCCCTTTGAAAACAGGTTTGCCGCATTTATCCTTTCCACAGAACACGGCGGCGTCTATAACGAGCCTCACACCGAAGCCTCTGAGTATTTGTCGGTTAGCTATCGACATCTTCTATACACCCTACAGCACTTTCAGCTCGAAGGATATCTGGAAAAATCAGGTCGTGAATACCTCATTAAAAATCGCGAGGCGCTCGATGCACTCGCAAGTGTCGTGCTTTAACTAAAAACGGGCCTAAGGAAGCGTTCTCCTTAGGCCCGTTTTATGCGCTGTGTTAATATTATGCGCCGTGTTAATATTATGCGGCATTCATTTACTTATTCCAGTCACGTCTCATCTTCAGCCACTTTTTATCGCGCTGGGTTTCAAGATGCTCGATATCCGTTTCAGTAAGGTGCTTGAACCTGCCTTGTTTCTTAACGTAGTCCGCCACAGGGGTAAATGCTTTAGGATCTTTATTCAGCTTGAACTCCCCGTTTTCATACTCGGCGAGGTACCAAAGTCCACAGTCGACCGCTTCCTTCGCCAGTGAGATGGTGATCTCGCTCGGCGTTCCCCAACCCGTTGGGCAGGGTGCCAGGATGTGAATATAGGAGGTGCCCTTTACGGATTTCGCCTTTTCCACCTTCATCATATAGTCTTCCAGGTATCCCACACTGGCAGTGGCCGCATATGCGATGTCATGCGCTGCTACGATTTCGAACATGTTCTTCTTCGTCGTAACGGAGCCTGGAAGGTTTTCTCCTGCGGGTGATGTGGTAGTGCGTGTGCCGTAAGGCGTTAGACCGCTTTTTTGAATCCCTGTGTTCATATACGCTTCATTATCGTTACAGAAATAGATGATTTGGTCACCGCGGTCGATGGCCCCTGATAGTGCCTGGAGACCGATGTCGGCTGTTCCGCCATCTCCTGCGAAGCCCACGGAATAGGTGTTTTCGATGCCAAGTGCCTTTAAGCCTGCTGCCACACCAGCTGCCACTGCACCAGTGGATGCAAACGGCGTAATGATGGCGTTCGTTTTAAACGCCATGTTTGGATAGATAAAGGACACTGCCGACATACAGCCCGCCGGTAAGGATGCAAAGGTGCGTTCGCCTAAAATTTTCATGGCCAATCTTACAGCGAGGCTCTCGCCACAACCGCCACACGCTTTATGTCCGTAGAAAAGCTCATCATTGGTTAGATTTTTAGCAGTGATTTTAGGCATCATAGCGCGCACCTCACATTCATGTAGTGAATTTTCTCACAGGAATCACCAGCAGCTGACGAAAGTAAGGCGTCAAACATCTCGCGGATGTTTTCCTTCGTTACGTCACGGCCACCTAAACCGCAGATAAAATTATGCACTTTTGGGGTAAGGCCACTCTGAAGAATTGCAGAATTGACATTCGTGAAAATCGTTCCTTCATAGCCGAACGAAATATTTTTATCCACGACACCCACTGCTTTCGCATCCTTTAAGACCTTAGCAAGCGCTTCTGTTGGGAATGGTCTAAGGTATCTGAGCTTAATAAGGCCCACTTTATGCCCCTTATTTCGATATTCTTCTATGATCATTCTGCTCGTACCGGTGACACTTCCTGTGGTGATTAGGATTACCTCGGCATCGTCACAAGCAATCGCTTCCAAAAGACCATGATACTTTCTTCCGAACACTTCTGCAAAAGACGCATCCACTTCAGCGATTATAGCCGTTGAGGCATTCATCTCTTCATTTTGCTTGATTTTAAATTCCATGTTGAAGTTATTTCCCGCCGTGATACAAAGGCTCTTAGGTGCTTCCAGAGACATCATGTTTTCTGCCAGCTTAAGTGGTGGCAAATACGCATCCACCAGCTCCTGCTCAGGTACATCCACTACTTCGTAGGTATGTGTCAGTACGAAACCATCCAGGTTTACCATAAACGGGGTCATCACACGTGGGTCTTCAGCGATTTTATAGGATTGAATCATCATGTCCAGCGCTTCCTGCGCGTCTTCCACATAGACCTGAATCCAACCGGCATTCAATAAAAACATGGAATCCATTTGATCGCCATAGATATTCCACGGCGTCGCCAGAGCACGGTTTGCATTCATCATGACGATAGGCATACGCGCGCCGCTGGCATAAGGCAGATTCTCTGCCATGTATAAAAGCCCTTGCGAAGAAGTAGCCGTAAATGCGCGAGCGCCCACTGAGCTGACACCCATGGCGGCAGCAAGTGCACTATGCTCCGATTCCACGTGCATGTAAATGGCTTTTAATGAGCCGTCTTCACAAAAGTCTGAAAGTCGTTCTACGACGATGGTTTGTGGGGTTATGGGATAAGCTGAGATCACGTGCGGTCTGGCAAGTCTAACGCCTTCTGCAACTGCATCGTTACCGCTAATAAATTTTCTAGCCATTGAACTCCGCCTCCTTTACCATTTTGATGGCTTTTGGCTTGCACTCATAGGCACAGACGCCACAGCCTTTGCAAAAATCATAATCTATTTCTAAACGGTCTGACGACTTATCGATGACACCATCTGGACAAACGAGAAAGCATCGCATGCATAGGACACATTTTTCTTGATCGATGACTGGACGATACGTGCGCCATCCAGCGTTGATGCTGGTGATGTGATCACTTGGACAAGTTGCTCCCAGTGGATAATCAGTGACCGTTTTAGGTTCTGTAAAGGATTTCATCTTAGGTTTATTCACAGCTGTTTACCTCCCCGTACACATGATTGAATAAGTCGACATTCTTCTGTGCAATTTTAGGTGCCATGCTAGCGCGTATCGCATCGATACAGTGTGCGGGATCCACGATCTTCGAAGCCCCTACTAAAGCCCCCAGCATCGCTGTATTGGTGATGGGGATTCCGAGATAATCAAGTGCCAGCTGTGTCGCATCGATGGCGATTATGCGATGTGACGATTCACTTTTATACTTGGTTTCATCCTTCGTGTTGATAATCACTATAGAATCGTCCTTTAATCCACTAAGCACATCGTTTCCCCACAGGGTTTCATCTAATACTACGACATAATCGCATACATCTAGCTCACTTCTATCTCCAATTTTTACGTCATCAATACGTGTAAAGCCTAAAACTGGAGCACCACGTCTTTCAGGACCAAAGGATGGAAATGCCTGTGCGTATTTACCGCCATAAACCGAGGCAGCTAAACCTAACAAACGGGCCACTGTAAAGCTTCCTTGGCCACCGCGTCCGTGCCATCTGACTTCAATCATCATCACACCTCACTCATGTATTCTTGTGATATATCAGTTGTATATTTAATTCTATTATTAGAATAACGGAATCATGATTTAGAGTCAAGGCTTGTTCAACAAATTTTGTAACCTTTAAAATTTTTAAGCACAACCAAGTTCCCTATTGACGTTTACAAGCGAGGATGTATGCTATTGTTGAATAGCACTACTCATCTAATTAAAAGGAGTCTGCCATGCCACACACTAAACTACTGAGAATCCTCGCAATCTGCCTTCATCTGTTTATCGGTATCGGGGCAATCGCAGGTGGCTATTCCGCCGTTTCTAATCCCCTAAGTCCGTTAGGTGCACCCGCGGAAATGCTTAAGAATGGGCCATTTGATAACTTTCTTATTCCTGGATTATTTCTGATGATCATACTGGGATTCGGAAATGTGATGGCAGGTGTATTGGCACTCCTAAAGCACAAATGGTGGGAGTATGTCACAGGCGCCATGGGCGATACGCTCATCCTCTGGATCGTCATCCAGTGCGTCATCTTAGGCACCATTGAGGCCCTCCATGTGATTTTCTTTCTACTAGGGGTTTTACAAGGCACCATCGCCTTATACACCATGTATAAAGGGCGAAAGTTTCCCTTTGATCAAAACATGTCCTCCGAAAAAGTATCACTATAATGCAAAAAGAAGGTGCTATTATCGTTCATATTACACTATGAGCGATAATAGCACCTTAATTATTTGATTGATCGAATGTCTACTTCAGTGCTGCAAGTGCCACTGCCAGCTGAGCACCCACTTTAGCATTATTATAAACGAGTTCGATGTTTGATTCGAGACTATCGCCACCTGTGAGCTCTTTCACGCGCGCCAGTAGGAATGGCGTGGATTCTTTACCCTTGATGCCCTGCTTTTCAGCTTCAAGTACAGCCACGTTGATGGCTTCGTTGATTACATCGAAGTCCATTTCATAGGCTTCTGGAATCGGGTTAGCTACCACGAGTCCGCCTTCAAGTCCTAAGTCCCACTTCGCTTTAAGTGCTGCCGCCAGCTCCTCTGGCGTATCCACTCGATAATCGACACCAAACCCGCTTCTTCTCGTATAGAAAGCAGGCAGCTCATCCGTGCCATAGCCCACCACTGGTACGCCGTTTGTTTCCAAATACTCAAGCGTTAGTCCGATGTCCAAAATCGATTTTGCCCCTGCACAGATAACAGCGACATTCGTATGTGCCAGCTCTTGTAAATCTGCGGAGATGTCGAAGGTTTCCTGTGCCCCGCGGTGTACGCCGCCGATGCCGCCAGTGGCAAACACTTTGATGCCAGCTAACGCCGCTAAAATCATAGTTGAAGCTACTGTTGTCGCGCCATCCAGCTTTTTCGCCACGATAAACGGAATATCTCTTCTAGATGTCTTCACTACCTCTTTCGCCTTGCCCAAGTACTCGATCTCATCAGCCGATAACCCCACCTTGAGTTTACCGCCCAAGATCGCGATGGTTGCAGGTACCGCACCATGATCTCTGATAATTTGCTCTACTTTGAGAGCTGTTTCCACATTTTTAGGATAAGGCATCCCGTGTGAGATAATGGTGGATTCTAAAGCTACCACTGCTTTACCTGCCTTTATCGCCTCTGCTACCTCTGGTTTAACCTCTAAATATTTTTCTAAATTCATCATTTGTTCGCCTCCATTTTTTCCATTAATAAATCCCGTGTCATGTTCGGGTTGATCGTGTTTTCATGTGAAATCGCGATACTGGCTGCACACGCCGCAAGCTTCGCTTTGTCTTTAATCTCTAAATCCATTTGGTGTGCCAATGCAAGTGCCGCGATGAACGCATCGCCCGCGCCTGTGGCATTGATCATTTCCACTGAAATAGGTGGAATGATGCCTCGACTTACCTGATCGCTATAGTAGACGCCATCTGATCCAAGACTGATAAACACTTCCTTAACGCCTTTTTCGTGCAAGGATGTGGCAGCGTTTGCCATGGAAGCTTCATCGGTGATTTTGATGCCAGTGAGAATCTCTGCTTCGATGCGGTTCGGTTTAATCGTGTGAAATCTCCCGATTAGTGTCTTCACCTTTTTCGTCTTCGTGGTGGATACTGTATCGAGGAAAAAAGTGGTGTTACGGCAGCTATTGAGGATTTCTTCGATGACTTGTAAAGGAAGATTCGTATCCAGAACACAGACGGATGCATGCTCGATGATATGCCGCTTGCTTCTAATAAAATCCACCGTCATGCGGTCGATGGCATCCATGTGGGAAATGGCGAGTACCATGTCCTTAGAAGCATCCAAGATCGATAAATACGTAGAGGTGGCTTCACCTTTTAGTACTAAGCTCTCCGTCATGTTGAGTCCGATGGCTCTCGCTTCCTCTAAAATCTTCTGTCCGTAGACGTCGTCACCCAGTACACTGATAAAGCGCGTTTCCACGCCCATGCGCACCAAATTTTCGGCGATGTTTCTACCGACGCCGCCCAGCGACATCTTCACCTCACCTACGTTTGAGTCCTTAAAGATCAACTCGTTTTTAGGAAAGCCTTGAATGTCGATGTTTGATCCTCCGATGACGCAGACATAATCGTCCTCTCTGACGATGTACCCCTTACCGAGGATATGGCCCTTTTTCATGAGATTGGTGATGTGCACTGCCACTGAGGAACGGGTAATTCCCAGTGTATCTGCTAACTCGTTTTGAGAAATTAGAGGCTGCGTTTTTAATAGATGTAAAATTTCTCTTTCTCTGGTGGTCATCTTTCACCTCCACTTTATGATTTGCTTTTTTAGATAATCATTTGTTTACATCGTAATCATATGCTTATTTTTCAATTTCATTATACGCCTCTTAAAATTCACTGTCAATAGATAAAATGCAAAAAAATAAACCCACAAAGTTCGTCTAATTCAAACGACACTTTGTAGGCTTTGAATGTGGATCAATAAAGCATTATTGGTTTATAACTGTGCAGCCACATGGCAAGTGAGCTGACCTAAGCAATTGACATAACTGCCGTACTCATTGTCATACCACCCGAAGATTTTCGCATGGGTGACGGGTAGGTTCATGTCCTCGGTGCGCTCGATGCCCATACGCTGAAGTTCATGATAGTCCACGGGCAGGTAGCCGGTACGCGTATGGGTTTCTTGGCCTTCGATGACGATAGCAGCACGCTGTCCCATCATGTCGGAAGAAACATTTTGAGCATCGCTATAGATTAGTAGGCTCTTTTGACCATTTTCGCCTGCATGACGATATAGTTCGTTGATAAATTCAGTCGTGATAATAGGATTCCCATCAGCGTCAAGCTGTGCATGGAAGGTCAAGTTTAGAGAGATTAGTGAAACGGTACTGGTGGGAATACGAATGGAATCCGCCATAAAGCCGATATCCTTAATTTCCGGCATAACGACCTCAAGCGCGATGGCTGCACCTGTGCTGGTGGGAATCATGTTATTGAAGGTCGATCGGTCTTTACGCAGATCACTGGAGCCCGCTGACGGCGCCGCATCGAGTATGCTTTGCGTATTCGTCGCCGAGTGGATGGTGGTCATAGAGGCAGTTAATATGCGTTTCGTCTCCACGTGTGCCAGCAACGGCTTCATCATATGCGAGAGTCCCGTGGTTGTACAGCTGGTTGCCGATAGCACTTGATGCTTCGCTGGATCATACTTTTCATGGTTGATTCCATAGACGAACATGCCGCTATCCTCAGGCATGCTCACCTCTTTTGCGCCGATTTTAAAGGGTGCGCTAAGGATGACTTTTTCTGCACCTGCTTCTAAATGTCCCCTTAGACTTCCTTTTATATGGTCAGCAGGAACAGTTGGATCGACGAAAACGCCAGTACAGTCCACCACAAGCTTTACGCCTTCTGCCTTCCATGCGATGTCTTTAGGATTTCTCGCTTTTGTAAGTATTTTTACTGGGATGCCATTCATCTCAAGAATGCACTCCTGCTCATTTAGTATCTTTACATTTGCTGTTTTGCCTGAATACCCATAAAGAAAGCGGTCAAGTGCCCCATAGGTGGAATCCTTCGTAAGATAATGGATGATGTCATCGATTCCTTTACCGATTTCACGTCCTGCATTGATGACGATGCCGTCAAAGTAACCGATACTAAGGTGATTCCACAGGGTGAGTTTTCCGATTCTTCCGATACCGTTGATGCCTAGTAGACGATTTGATGCTTTCAATGGTTTGTTCCTCCTCAATTTTGCGGGATATGATGCAGCGTGGGTTGTTTTCAGTTCCGGGACTTATTCTGTCCCCGTTCATTAGGATAACATAGTTCCCGCCGCTATGGTTAATATTTATTATGACAAATTGTTTACAATTAAGTTGATACTGGGCTACGGGAAATGGGTATAGGTCTCCCATAAAGATAAATAAGGAGTACGATATGGAAAGAATTTTTAATTATGATGTCATGGATGCCATTAAAGAAAGGTGGTCACCAAGAGCCTTTTCGGATAAACCAGTATCAGAAAAAACATTAATGACCCTATTGGAAGCAGCTCGATATGCCCCCTCATGTAATAACGAGCAGCCATGGCTTTACATCGTTGGTCACGAACCAAGAGTGAGAGAAAAAATCCTCAGCGTACTAAATCCGGGAAACCAGGCATGGGCTAAGGCTGCGCCGGTTCTATTACTCATTCTGTCACGTAAAACATTTGAAAGAAACGATAAGGACAATTACTGGCACATGTTTGACGCAGGTACGTCATGGGGGTTCCTTTCCCTTCAGGCGCATTCCATGGGCCTTATCACACACGCCATGGGTGGCTATAATAGGGATTTAGCTAGAGAAGTGTTCGAAATACCTAAACATATCGACATCATCGCTGCAGTGGCCGTCGGTTATTACGGGGAGAAGGAACAACTCACCGAAGATCTGCAAAACCGTGAGAAACCAAGCACGCGTAAGGGCATCGCGGAGATCATCTATCCAGTAAAAGAATAATGCGCATTAAATAAAGTGAAAGCGCTACTTCACATCCGAAAATGATGTGTCATAGCGCTTTTTGAGTCATTGGGGTTAGAATCGATGGCATTATTTGATCTTATTATATGATCTTACAGACATGAGGATGGCGGCTTCGCGTGTGGCCATCCCATATCCCTGTGCGATCTGCGCCTGTGTCGTGGCGCGAGGCATAAAATAGCCATTGGCGTCACCTTTTATGATACCTAGGCGCGACATATATTTAGCGGCATCTACGGCATAAGCGGTAATGCTGGCTTGATCGGGGAAATCTTTAATACCTGCTATGCTATAATCAGCGCTGGGGTGAATAGCTTTAATCGTTCTAAATAGCATGGCAGCGCATTGTTCACGTGTGATGAGCTTTTTAGGTTCGAAGGTGGTAGGAGATGTGCCGTTGGTGATTTGAAGCTTGAATGCTTTTAGTATCTGTGGGTTGGAGGTGTCGGTGAAAGGATTTGGCGTATGGGCTGTGGCTGTTGTTAAGGTCGTCTTTTCGTAAAGAAGGACCGCCAGTTCGCAAAACTCCTCCCGGTTGATGGGGCGAGTCAAATCGATCCCCTTCAAGCTCTCAGGAATCAGCCCTAGCGCTTCCGCTTCTTCAAGTTCGCCTAATGCCCAAGGGCTTCCTTGAAGACCAAGTACCGCCGTATTTGAATAAGCAGATTTGCCCCCACGATTCCCTATAATATCGTCTAGCATGACATAGACGCGGAAACTGATAGGGGTACTCCCCGTCCATTCATAGCTTTCAATCCATATCTGTTCATATCGATAGGTATCCGGGTTTGAACTGATCTTGTTATTCTGGGCAAAGGTCGCTGCTGGAATATTTTCTACTGAAATCCAATCGGCATTACCGATCTTTTTATCGACATTCACGTACCAAGTTAACGTGGATGGGTCACTGCTCGTCGTCGGCAAATTATCAATTTTGAATGTCAGCTCAGCAGAACCATAAGGATGTGTTCCATCAACAGTCATCTGTTTGACGGTAAGTGCGTAAGGCGTGTGATTCAGAGGACTTTCATCCACAACACCAAATGCAGGTAAGACTAATAACGTGGAAATTAATAGAATCAAAGCTAAAATGAATGCACTTTTTTTCATAAAATACTCCTTCCTATCCATTGGATTCACTCTTAATGATAGGAACTTCACCACATAAAAAACAGATAAAAAAAGAGCAGCTTTATATAAGAAAACTGCACTTTTCGTGTTCACTTTTTATCATTTATTTAAATTGTGCTTTATAGGCTCTAGGTGTCATTTTTTTTCGATGTTTAAACTGGGACACATAATGGCTATTATACTCTAAACCACATAATCTAAAGGCATCACTTATGGCATATTTTGGATCCTTCAATAATTTACATAGATGGTCGAAACGGACTTCACAGTGATAATCATGAGGCGTCATGCCAGTTGCTTCTTTAAATAAACCGATTAATCTGGTTTCACATAAACTGACATGTTTAGAAATCATCGCATTAGTAAGGTCACTATGCCAGTTTTGATCGATGAATTGCTTTGCTTTCATCACTTCATCTCTTTCAGCAAATGAAGCAGCGGGCGAAAAATAAGTCACCACATATTCTAATGTGCCTACTGAATCGAAAATCGGATAAGAGGTAATGTCCACATAGATATTTTTAAAGGCATACTCCGGTTTATAGCGCCACCCCACCATTTCCTTGTTGGGAAATCTGAGGCCTCGTGTGGTGATGACTTCGCCCTGAAAGGCGCGTTTGACGTGATCAATTAACCCCCACTCTGCCAAATGCTCCTGCTCAAAAATATTATAGCACCCGATGGTTTCCTCAGGTATGCCTTCAAGTGTGCCTTCCATAAACTTGGAATTAGCGTAAACCATAATCCCATCTTTTCGGGTGATGTTCAGACTAAATGGAAAATTCTCAATCGCTTTCACCAATATCTGATTATCAATAATTTCGTTTAATAACATGGAGTATCCCTCCCATTAAGGATTCAAGCTATTACAAGTACTCTGTAATGGACTTTACCACTCGCTCTTTACGACCCTTCACGGTCTTAGCGTGGAACATCGATTTTAGGATGGCTTCTTCTGTCGCTTCTATTACAGCGCTGAAAACCGTATCGATGGCATTCTCGTGTATTTGTGGTATCATCAACACCTGTGAGGTCATGTCGTGGGGAATTTTCGTCGCTGTGGAAAATGAGAGGACGATATCACCGCTGCCGTTGCCAAAATAAGCGCCAGTTCTCGCCATACCAGCAGGAACCCGCTTACAGAGACGCTTAAGCTGGCGGTCATTCATGGGAACATCCGTAGCGATAACGGCGATCATGGATCCTTTTTCTTTATCTGGCGCTGTGCGTGCGTTTTGCATTAATTCAGAAGATTCTTTTTCGATTTGTCCGCTAATATGTTCTCCTGTTTTTTCACCGTCAATCGTCAATGTACTCAGCCTTCCAAAATTGGAAAGTATGAGCACTCCAACCGTGAAATCGCGGTCATCTATTTTAACGACACGCGATGACGATCCGATACCGCCTTTTAAAGAAAATGTACACATGCCAGTACCAGCGCCAACTGCCCCCTGCTCGAAATCAACCTGAGCATTTTCTATGGCGAGTGGCACATGCATCTCCTTAATATGTAGGCCTCTAATATCGTTTAGTAGCCCATCATTGCATTCAAAAACGAGGGGATTGATCGTCCCTGTGCTAAGGCCGATTTCTGGATTTTGATCCAGCATATGTTGGATAAGACCAGTGGCTACCCTTCCAACCGCAAAGGTATTCGTCAGGGCTATAGGTGATTCGATTGTCCCTAACTCATCGACCTGAACAAGGCCAATACTTTTTCCAAATCCGTTGATAATATGTGATGCTGCTACGAGCTTTTCTTTAAAAATATTGCCTTCATGCGGTAAAATCACTGTGATGCCTGTTTGAATCGCATTTTCAGATAATGTAAAATGACCGACACGAACGCCATTAACATCCGTGATGGCATTAAGTGATCCAGTGGGCAAATTTCCTATTTTTAGCATTCAATCACCTCTTTAACATATATTCTTCAATATACCCAAAATCATCCTAAATAGCAAATCCTATCTCCATCTGAAGCACGACAAAAAACCATACATATTAGAAATAATAAGACAAATGTCCTAATTTTCGATATAATGGATTTGAACGGGTAAATTTATCGGTTTTATATGAGATTTAAGGAGAAGTATGAAGCGTTTACATGTATTATTAATCATGGTGGCCATTGTTATAGCCGTATTTGTGGTGGATAATTCACTTTCAGAAGACGAGAAAATTGAAGCTAAAAGTGAACCAAAAATCATTAAATGGAATTTAGGTTCAGAACCTGCAACACTGGATCCCCAATTGACTAAAGACCTGTACGGGGGAAGCGTCATCAATCACCTATTTGAGGGATTATTTCGCTATAGAGGCCACCACATTGAGCCAGCAATTGCAGAACGATACGACATGACAGCTGATGGATTGACATATACATTTTACTTAAAAGAAACCAAATGGTCTGATGGCCAGCCGCTCACCGCTAGGGATTTCGAATACTCATGGAAAAGAGCACTTGATCCAACCACTGGCTCAGAGTACGCCTTTCAGTTTCATACCATCGCAGGAGGGGAGGCTTACCACTCGGGTAAAACAGACGCCAGTAGCGTGGCTGTGAAAGCAATTGACGATTTGACCCTTCAAGTCACACTCAGTTCACCTACACCATACTTTCTCGATTTATTGACAACTTTTCCATTTATGCCCGTAAGAAAAGAGATCGTCGAGCAATATCCTGATGGTTCTTGGGCGATTGATCCGGCGATTTGCGTTAGCAACGGTCCATATATTTTAACTGAGTTTGAGCTCAGCAGTCGCCTGAAGCTTACCAAAAACGCGAATTACTGGAACACTGATGCAATAAAAATAGACATGCTTGAAATTGGGGTTGTAAACGATGCCAATACCGCTTTAACTGGATTTGAAGCCGGTGACTTCGACATCATCGATAGTGTGCCACTGGCTGAAATTTCTCGCCTTAAGTCTGAAAGTCCTGAATTCTATGCGCAGCCTTCACTTGCAACTGCTTATTATTTGTTTAATACTACCGTCAAGCCATTAGATAACCCCGATGTTAGAAAGGCCTTATCCTATGCCATCGATCGAAAAGCGTTGGTAGAAATGGTCACTAAGGGTGGTGAGATTGCTGCAACTGGTTTTATCCCACCAGGACTTTACGACGCTGATGACGTGGATTTCCACATTGCATCTGGTACCTATGGTATCAACCCTGACGAGGTGGATATAGCCCTAGCTAAGTCTTTATTGGCTACCGCAGGTTTTCCTGATGGTGTGGGTTTCCCTAAACTTGAAATTCTATATAACACTTCTGAAACCAATGCAATGATTGCCGCTGCCATTCAGGAAATGTGGAAAGTCAACTTAGGGATTGATATTACACTCTCAAACCAAGAATTCGCAGTGTTCCAAGAATCCAAGAAGACTGGAAATTATCAAATTTCTCGCGGCAGTTGGTTTGCTGACTATGCGGATCCTATGGCTATGCTAGAAATATGGACCAGCGCCAGTGGTATCAACACCACGGGGTGGTCAAATTCTGAATACGATCAATTAATTGATTCGGCAAAGACATCTATAGGCCAAAGGCGCTTTGATGCGCTTCATAAAGCGCAGGACATCCTCATGAATGAGATGCCCATCATCCCACTCTTTTATTATTCTGACCTATTCATGATTTCAGAAAAAATCATCGGTTGGGAAAAGACCGCTATGGGTGTGTGGTATTTTGGTAACGCTGATCTATTAGAAACGGAGTAGTTATGCGAACGAATCTTTCGAATGTTATGAAAGCGCTGATGAATGGTATTTTAGACACCTATGCCTTTCAAGGCATCGATTTTGTGATGGTAAATCAGACCATCTTTTTCACCAGTGTCTTCCCTTTGTATTTTTTAAGAGCACCTGAAAACCAAACCGTGCTACAAACGTCAAAGAGCAATGCAAGTCGGATTTCTAACTTATTCACACGCCAAACGGATCCGAAGCGAAAGGAATCAAAGTTTCGTGAGCGGTTTGTCGTTGCCTTTGATGAACACTTTATCGACGAGCTAATCCTATCATGTAAATATCTATTAAGAAACTATAATGAGGCCACCTTCAACAAATGGATTGATGGTCTTCTTTTAGAGGATGTTGAAATGCGATCTGACGAGAATATGTTCTTTTATCAAACGATTTCAGAACGCTACAAAGACCATCCTTGTATAACTTTAGCGTTAGTTATTATTTGGGCCTTTCACATCGACGATTTTAAACCGTTAATTGCTGAGCTTGAAAACCATCCAACCATAAAGTCAGGCACGATGTCGAATTCAACTCATTCGGATCATATGCTTCCACTTAGAGAAAAACTCGACGAGTACTCGCTTTCCCCTCTCGATGTGTGCGATTTTATCGACATCGCCTACAAATATGGCATTAGCGGGCATTTAGGTGCACTGGCCATTAAAACGTATGTGGATACTCAGACACGAAATAACCCGCTTATCTCTGCAGAGCTTGCCGACATGTACTTCTATGGGAATAATTTTAAAAAGCCGAATCCAGAAAAAGCAATGAACCTTTATCTACAAAATGCGAGTATGAACTACGGCTCAGCGCTTTGGTCAGTTGCTCAAATCAGTTCTAACGAACGTTTCGACATCAACCAGACACCGGTCAAAATGTCCATGCATTACTATGAACGCGCCATACAAAACAACCATGCACTTTCTTATAATAATGTTGGAAAATGGTGGATTTATGGGCTGCATTACCATCTGGATAAAGTCGTCGGTCTCCCTGATTATCGAAATATCTATGCGAACCAAGGGCGCCAAGCCATTTCAGACATCTACCAAATAATGCTCTCCAAATCTGAATTCAATTCTTTCTTATCGAAATATGAGTTGCTCGATCCCATCAATTTTGCAAAACTCACTCCAACCGAGTTGGACCAGTTGCTTATAAGGATAGAAGATGCTGAAACCTATATCGTCGATGAATTTATCATGCAAGCCTATAATAAGCAAAAGTATTTCTTTTCACTCGGAAGCAGTGCTACCCTCTACGATTATCAAGTTAAACGACGAAAACACTTCACCGAAGCCTACCACGCTGCCGCGAACTCCAAACGCGTGGAAAGTGCCTTTAAGAAATACGAAACCTTCGTCAAAATGTATGCGAAATATCAAATTTCAGATGCGCAGTACGCCTATGCCAACTATCTAAAGGAAATTAAAGCGGATGACCAGGATATCTACGAATATCTTTATAATGCCGTTTTTGAGACCCCTGGAAAATATGTGAACTATGAAGCGTTACTGGATTTTCTCATCTATCATGTAAATCCACGTGTGGTTTATAAGAAAAATCAAATCGACTTTGAGACGAATTTACTTGAAACTGCTGTGAACTATTTGCCTAATATCCAGTCTAAATCAACCCATATGCTTAACGCGGTTTCACTGATGCTTTCGCATTTGAAGACCACTTATTTGAGCTTCGAACAATTCGATACCATCACTGAGCGACTGATTGCCGAGTCATTGGCACACCCAAATGATAAAACGCGCTATGATGAATGTCATGCCCAGTTTATCGAAAAGTTTAAAAAAAACCGCCGCGCTTAAACGCAAAGACGACACGCGTCATGAAAAACACGTGTCGTTTTCTTTATGATTTAGAATTCTCATCTGGATGATATTATCCAGAACAAGCACCTCTGGATGATCTGGAATGAGCTTTTTCGCTTTATTAAGATACCACACCGCTTTATGAACATCGTCATTTTCGAGGCAAATCATGGCTTTCTTTACCACATCCGACGACATATTAACCAATCGAAGCGGATTGTATATGCATTTTGCGCGTTCTACGAACACCCAAAACCCCACATTATACTGTAAAGAAATAAGCGATTTTTGTGAACCTACCATGATAATCCCTCCTGACATAAACTAAACAAACTCTGTATCATTATATTATGTCATCCACCATCTTAGAATCAACGCTATCTTCTCTTAGAGTAATTCTAATTTTATGTAAACTATAACCTTTGGAGATTTTATGAAAATATATCAAGCACCGCTAGAAGGCGTTACAAATCATATTTATAGGCGCGCCTATCATACGCACTTCGAAAAACTCGATAAGTATTTTACACCTTTTATCTCAACTAACCAACACATTCATTTAAGTTCTAAGGAAATTAATGAAATCCTTCCTGAAAATAATATCGGGATGGTGACGATTCCCCAGATCCTTTCCAATAAAGCGGAAGACTTCATCGAGACGGCGAAAGTCATCCGCGAGTACGGCTATGATGAGATCAACCTCAATCTCGGTTGCCCCTCGAATACGGTCGTGGCTAAAAATAAGGGGTCAGGCTTCCTTTACTTAAAGGACGACCTCAACCGATTCTTAGACGCCATTTATGCGAAGACACCGATGAAAATTTCCATAAAGACACGTCACGGCAAGTATGGGCACGAAGAGTTTCTGGATCTCTGCCACATTTTTAACCAATACCCGATCCACGAACTGATCATCCATCCTAGAATTCAGAAAGACATGTATAAAAACACCCCCAATCTCGAGGTGTTTGAAGAAGCCTTGTCGGTTCTAAAAATACCCGTTTGTTACAATGGCGACCTGTTCAATCTCCATGACGTAAAGCGTTTCTCAGCGCGTTTTCCAGCCATCGATACCGTCATGCTCGGCCGTGGACTTATCGGCAATCCAGGACTTCCTTCGCTTATAAAAAACGGTTCAGCACCTAGTGCTGATGTCTATCGTTCGTTCCATGACCACCTCTATGCTGAATATCGGAAGATCATGCACGGTGATAAAAATGTGCTCTTTAAGATGAAAGAGCTCTGGTATTATCTCATCCCCATGTTTGACGATTCTAAGAAGGTGGCTAAAAAAATTAAAAAATGTGAAAGCTTGAAGGACTACGAACTAATCGTGTCTTCACTTTTCAGCGAATACAGCTTTAATCCCGATTCGTTAGGCTATCGCCATGTCGTCAACGGCGATTAGATAAAAAATATTAAGAGCGCATGCGATTGGATTTTTCCAGCATGCGCTCTTCGTTTTTAACGAAAATTATGAAGATGTGTTTGTTTCAGCGTCAGAGGCAGGCTTTGCATATACCGTAAGCGCTGCTGCTGATGTCCAGAAATAAACGACCATGGCGGGTACCTCGAAGATGTTCTCAACCATGTTATGCAAAATGACGCCGACGATTCCTGCACAAAAGCCGATGGTAACGATTTTTGAAAGGACTTCTCTTTGTCTATAAACCACCACTGCCGCATACCCCCAAAGGGTAAGCATCATGGCGATGAGTGCCGTAAGGCCAAATATCCCCATCTCCACCAACGTCTTTATATAGTAGTTGTCGAGATAAAAAGGAGAAAGCTTATTATTCGTGGCCACTGCACCACCAAAACGTCCGAGACCAACACCGAACAGTTTACTTTCGGACCATACTGCAAGGCCTTCCGTCCACCTGTAAATGCGACCACCTGCTGCTGACTTAAAGAGATAGGTTGGTGAAAAGATGCTCAGCAGCCTGCTGGTAAAGCTACCACCCGCTACGAGAACGATTCCGCCTAAAGCGGATAAGTGGAAGACCAGCTTTCGATTAAACAAAATGGAAGCAAAGAACAATCCACCCGCCAGTGCCAGCCAAGCGCCTCTGGACAGTGTAAACACAAGACCAGCCATCATGAATAATGTGGCACCACCGAAGAAAATGCGATTTGCCCACTTCTTTTGAATCAAGGTCATGGCCACACCCATCGGCGTGAACAGAACGAAAAGAGATCCTAAGATATTCGGGCTACCAATAATGGAGAACGCACGGGTTCTTACGACTTCAGTACTGTCAACCCAGTTCCCTGGCATCTCCACACCTGCAACGTATTGATAGGTCGCATGGAGCCCTAAGAACAGACCCGTGAGTACGAATACATAGAGAATCTTCTGAGCTTGCTCACGTGTTCTAATAAACTGCGTCATGACGAAAAACCAGAGGACATACTGGAACATCGCTCTAAAGCCTTCGATGGCGATGCTGAGTTCTGGTTTGATGATGAGCACATGCGTGATTCCCATGAGCACGAACAATGCCACAGGGATATCAAGTGCCGTCAACCTGAGTTTGATCGCACCTTTTGATCGGATGGCTTCAATAATCAATACACCAATCATGCCCACGAACAAGAGCTCGTCCCAAATCGAGGCAATTCCCGAAAAGAAAGAAAACTTTCTAAGGGTATAATCGATGAAAATATAGAACGCCGGAATATAAGGTAGCGCTTTTAAAACAAGCGGATATGCAAATACGAAAATCACCGCAAGCGCCATTAATAAAATCCATTTGACAGGGATTACGAATGCCAAAGCCCCTAAACCCATCCCGATGATCAGTGGCGTGACGCCTTTCTTTAAGGTTTGTGTCATGAAGGATCGCCTCCCTTCACGATGAAGTCCACACCCTTCTGAATCAAACTACCGCGATAGTAAGGCGCGAGACTTAAACCACCGATAATCGTCAAACAACCCGCTCCCATGACACCTAGGCCTAAGGCGATATTGGTTTGACGCATTAGAAAGACACCTAAGAAACCCAGCACGAAAAATGCTGCACTTAAAAATGGCGTCTTCTGGTAGCTACCAATCCATTTGAAAAGTGCTGTGAGTATCAAGCTTTCGTTAATCGTATGGCCAATTGCTTTACTCATCCGCGAAAGCAATCGCGATAACATGACGAGTAGGCTCTCAAAAATACCTTTTGGTTTTTCAGCCTTGGACTCCCGGTTATTTACTGACACCGAAAAATCAAAGTGAAAAAGAAAGCTGGTTTTTGAAAGCTTTCGAAAGCCCTCAAAAAACTGACGAATCATTTGTTCACCTCAAAATCGATTACAGTACCCGAGTATTTGAACAGTTCACTTTCAACATACAATTTAATGCCCTGTCTAATTTCCTGTTTGCCCAGCTTATAAGCTGCGCCTTTTTTAATAAACTCACCTTCAATCGTCACGATGGCCTCTTGTTGGGTCGGATCTTCAAACGTCATAACCTTTCCCTGATCGTCCACTGTAGCGATCATATACGGCTGAACAACCACGTCAGTGACTTCCATGTCAAAATAACGCTTATCCTCTGAAATCTGAGCACCTGGCTTAATAACATCATAGTAACCCGGTTCCATAACGATACTCACCACGATCTTACCTGTGACAGGCTCTTCAACGGTTCCTAGAGAACTGAGTGACTGCTTAGAGAAGTTCAAATAGAGTACAAATACGAAAAATAAAACGACGATTAGCGCGATAAAATCGAGAATGTTTATGCGACCAAATAATTTGCCTTTATCATCTAGCAGCTTCATTCGATCACCTCCACCCATTTGATACGACCAAAGACTTCAGAGTGGTCCGTTTTAATATAATAACTGCTCCCTACTTTAATGGCTTGACCGCCTACCTCGATATAAGGACCATACTTGTTTGCCTCAGCACGTATGCCGATAACCGCCACCTTTTCAAGTGGGTCTTCATACGAAACCAGTGACCCATCCGCAGCAACTTTCGTTTTAAGCGCATTACGGATTTCTATCTTCTCGATAACGCCGTCCTGATATTTATTCTGAGCTGTGATTTTATCGCCAACCTTAAAGCCTGTTGCCGCTTCTTCCATTAGTTTAAATGCTTCCGCTTCATAATAAATGGTCACTTTACCCGAAATCGCCTCTACAGCCTCTCCCGAATTAAATAGCTTGTCACGGCCTAAAAACACCGCCACCGCTAAAATGATCACCACGATTATGATAACGTCCAGCATATTCCATTTCTTTTTTGCTTTCATATGATCACCTACTAAATTTTTGATTAAGGAAATTGCATCCTGTCATTAAGTGGACTTTAACAGAATTTGTGCCAATGCCTTCGTTTGTTCGTAACGGCTGTATTTTTCGATGGCCTTCCATTCAGGTTCATGCGGAATTTGACCACACTTCCACGCTTGATAGTAGCTTAAGATGGCTTTTTCTATGCCATCGATATCCTCAGAATCCACCACAGTACCAGTCCCTGTCTCCCTAATGATCGAAGCTGCCGCACCATTAAAAGGCACCGTCGCTAAAATCGGCCGGTTTACACGGATATATTCGAACACTTTCCCGGAATAGAAATTTTCAAGTCCCTTTCCACTACCCATGGAAAGTAAGAGAACATGTGATTCATAGAGCTTTTTTATACTCTCACGATGCGCCATATACCCATAAGCGGTTAAACAGGATTCAAGTGAATAGTCATTTTTAAAGCCCTCTAACACGTCTGGTGCGATGTTGCCTACGATACGGATGCTTAAATCAGCAATCTCGATCCGCCCATCCTTTACCAAACGATCAACTGCTGTAAAGAACTCTACCAGATTTCTTCTGCCATATAAGGATCCTGTGTAGGTAATGGTAAATCGATCGGCGGCGGATTTTACCTGGTCATAGTCCACAAAATCATCTCCGTCATAGCCATTTGGGATGAAAGTCGATTTACCTTCCAGAACAGGTGCGTCCTTAACGAAATTCTTAAGCATGAAGGGGGTATTGGTAATAAAGTAATCGCATTTTTCACATACCTGTTTTTCGAGCTTACGTTCAATAGGCAGTCTAAATCGCATCCAAGGCATGTCTTCGTAATACGGATTATTGGTCCATTCGTCCCTGAAATCCACAACCCACCGAATATTGGGACGCTTCTTTTTCAAATAGAGCCCAAGCAAATGGCTACTATAAGGGAACGAAGTGGTATAAATCGTGCCGATCTGTTCACGGTCTATGATCTCAAGTACGCGTTTACGGTTTAATCTTTGCCATAAGAACTCTGCATCGGGAATCATCAAAAAACGCCCAACCGCTTTAAATGGCAATGCGAAAATGCCTTTTCTATGAAGCATATCGTAAGGCGGTAACGCAAATACCTTTAAATGATCGGGAAGCTCCTTAAGCAGACTTTCATCTCTAAGGCTACCGACATACTCCTTAGTGACTACCACGGGTTCGATCTCAAATTGAGGCAAATACTTTACGAATTTGGAGCTCCTTTGTATCCCGGATCCTCCCATGGGTGGAAATTCGTTCGCGATAATCAGTGCTTTTAACATTATCTTCCACTACCTAACAATACGATATTAAAGCCTTTTTCAGTGAGTAATGAACGGTTGAGAAAATTACGCGTATCGATGATGGTGTTTCCTCTCATCAATCCTTTAATGCGATCAAAATCGATGTTTTCATAGCGGTCATGGTGAACGCCTAAAACGAGGACATCGGCCCCTTTTACAGCTTCATAGATATCGCTGATGACTTCATCGTTATCAAACACATAAGGATCATTAAGCACCAACTGATAACGATTTGAATGATGGATCAACTCAACCAACTCCATTATCGGACTTTCACGCATGTCGTCGATATTCGGCTTGTAAGTCAATCCTAAAATACAGGCTGCTGGTTTCTCGATAAGCTGAGTTGCCTTCTCTAATAAATCAAAGACGTGGTGTGGCATGCTATCGTTCGTCTCTCTGGCAAGCTTAATAATGCGAGCAAGCTCAGGTTGCTTTTCAACGATAAACCAAGGGTCCACTGCCAGACAATGTCCGCCAACACCTGGTCCAGGTTGATGAATATTCACACGTGGATGTTTATTTGATAACTCGATAACTTCCCATGCATTGATTCCCATAACAGTACATAATTTCGCAAGCTCGTTTGCAAGCGCAATATTCACATCTCTAAACGTATTTTCCATCAGCTTGCACATTTCAGCCGTCGTTGAATCCGTAAGGTAGATTTCACCCTTTACAAACGAACGGTAGAGTTTTTTGCCAGCTTCTGAGGAAGCTTGGTTGATGCCACCGACGATGCGGTTATTCTCCACGAGTTCAAATAAGATCTTGCCTGGAATAACGCGCTCTGGAGAATGCGCCACTAAAACATCCGTACCGATCGCCAGTCCTGAGCGCTCTAAAATAGGGACGACGATGTCCAGCGTGGATCTTGGTGGTGAAGTCGATTCTAAAATAACCATATCCCCTTCTTTCAGCACAGGTAAAATGGCTTCAGTGGCACTTACGACATAGGTCATGTCAGCGCCCTTATCCTTTAAAATCGGTGTTGGAACCGCGATAATATAGACATCACAAGCCTCCATTTTGGTAGAAGCCTTTAAGCGGCCATTTGCCACTACTTGTTTTACCAAGTCTTCCAAATAAGGCTCTTCGATGGTTACTTTTCCTTCATTAAGCGCATTCACGACGCGTTCATTGACATCGTAACCGACAACCATATGTCCATTACTAGCAAACATAGCGGCTGTGGGTAACCCAATATAGCCCAGTCCTATAACACATATTTTTTTTGATTCTGGATTTCTACTTGCTTGCATGACGACGACCTCCAATCAATTCTCTGAAGAGTTTAATTTCTTGTTTATATGCGCCAGATACGCCGATTCCTACGAAGTAAACCAAGGCGCTGGCAAAAATGACTAAAATTAAGGTGACCTTTCCTGAAACGCGATCCAGCAACCAAAACCCTGTTAAGGTCATGGCAACCGAAGCGATTACGACAGAAATCAGTGCTTTTATGTCAAATCGCAACTTAATGCGTTTTGATCCGAAGATGACCATAAGAATACTATGGAAAGCATAAGAGGCCGCTGTGGTTAGTGCCGCAACAGCATATCCATAAATGGGGATGAAAATGAAGTTAAGCAAAATATTTAATAGTGCACCTGCAATACTGATAATGAAGATCGAATTTGTTTTCTTAGTGAGTTCAAAGGGCTTCGATGCATATTCCGATAGTCCTAAAAAGAACATACCAAACGCCACATAACCGATAATGGCGGCTCCCTCCACATAAGCCTCGTCTAAGATAAATTCAGAAACACCTTGCGAGATCATCCATAATCCAAATGCCGCAGGTATGGCGATTAGTTGATATAGCCGGATACTCTGGGCCAACAGATGCTCTGTATCCTTTACATCGCCCTTTTGGAAGCTGGAGAGGATGTTCGGATAAACCGCGCGCATCAATCCCACCGTCAATAATGTGAAGGCCGCAGAAGCAACCGAATAGTTCGCGGTGTAGATACCAACCTCTGCCTCTGAATAAAACAGCTTGATGATGAAACGATCTGATAAGCTCATGATCATCATCGTAAAGCTTAGGCCGATGAGTGGATAACCAAAGGCGATGAACGACTTCACCGGTTTTAGGTCAACATGCTTAAAATTGATTCGTATTTTAAGGATCGTTGCAATCGTCAGTGCCAATAAGGTATCAGAAATAAAGTTACCAAAAAGGATGGCCATATGATTTTGAACACCCATGTAATAGAGACCAACCATGGCGAGAAGCTTAATGATCATCGCACCAAGCGAAACAAAGACGGCTGACCTGACATATCGCTTCGAGACCAAAAGACCGCTAAGGACCTGATACGTACTGTATGACAGATAGAATACGATTAATAGCAGCGGTGAAATGTCGTACTTAAAGTAATACCGCTCTAGGACGAGGAGGATTCCAGCCACAAACTGTGAGCCTAAGAGCATCGCTGCTAATGTACTCAGAAGCGTACTAGCATCAAAACTCTCGTCATTTGAAAAACGATAGGCTGAGTGATATACCCAGCCTGAAATCAACGTAAATGTAATCAAAATCAATGGATTGATCAGGCCGTATTTTCCATATTCATCAGGGCTTAGAAGCCTAGAATATACAGAAATTGCCACGACGCCGATGATTCCTTCCAACACCTTCGCAGGCATATAAAACATCATATCCCTTTGAATGCCTTTTCTGCTCATAATAACTCCTTCGATGGATCAGCCGACGATGCGACTCTTTTAGAAAATCCGACTTTATTATACCATCAAATGCGTTCGCTGTATCTTAAAATCTATTCACAAACCACTGAAATCATCCCTTTTTTAAATTATTCCAAAGGCGGATAAGCGACATCATGGTCTGTTGTCTGGTATAGTTAGCTAAAGGTGAAAAGGCGGTACTGCTCGTCCCTCCCATAACACTTTTTCCATTCGTAGGATCTTTTATGGTCGATAGCTGACTGATACCTTCTAGTGCCCAGCTTGGCAATGCTTTCGTGTCGTCGAAGTTAAGCGAAGCACCTATTTCATCCGCTTCCAAATATTTGGCAACTCGACTCAAAATTGCTGCGGCTTCCATTCGCTTAATGGTACCCGTCCCGAAAGTATCTGGACCAGATCCATTCACCAGGCCGAGTGCATTTAGCGCGAGTACAGCTGGGTCCTTAGTGTCTTTAAACTTGCTGGTATTTAGCGCGTTAATGCCTTTTGACTTTAAATAATCGGTCATATTAAGCCCAGCATCCGCTTCTATAAGTGTGGTGATTAAACGACAAAAGTCCACGCGGTTGATATCCATCGCATAATCATAACGCTGATTATTGGGCACCAAACCCGCTGCAATCGCAGCCTTTACCTCTGGCTTTGCATAAGAAAGGGACGTCACAGCTGTCGGGAATCCCGATACATCCGAACCGAGGTAGAAATAACTAAGACCTCCAATTCTATAACGGTAACTGATGAGTGCACGTTGCTTGAGGCCATTTAGTGATTCAAAATGAACCACATGTCGTTTACTACCAGCCGCATATTCAAAGGAACTCCCACCCGTAACTGGATCAACAGCGATGGAACGCCCTTTTGAAAGCGCCATCACTTCATCATAGGGAATATCACGGGCTGATTTCGGAACACTTGTGAGGTCATAATCCACACCGATGGTCATGGTCCCGAGCAATATTTTCGATTTTGGGATCACTTGGGTCACATACTTTAGAACACGGTTGATTCTAACGAGATTGCTGACCTCACCCGGTGCATTACTCCCGTTCATATAACTAGAGTCTGAGTGATCGTCATATAAGATGACATGAACAAAATCGCTGATCTGTCCGATGTTTTTATAGTCATAAAATGAAATTGCTTGCTCTGAATCTTTAAAATTTGCGCCGACGGAGGTCATCAAAACTTTACCTTCAGAAACTAGGCGCGCCTTTAGAAGCTTTAAAAAGGCGTTATATTTATCCCTAGTCGTTTGATCAATCGAACCAAACACCTCGAAACCCATGTTGACCCCACCAAATTGGTATTTGGTCACTGTGGTCATGATTTCATCGATGGCTTTGTTCATGCTTGTGGAGGATGCTAAAACCTGATCCACTGCAGCGCGATCATAGCCGGTGGCATATGCGTTAGTGATTCCCAGCAAAGGCGTAATGCCTTCAGATCTGCAAAATGCAATCGCTTCAGATGAATTCTTTAGAACTGCAGCAGGACCCGCTAAATTGGCTTGGAGGGTGTCATATGTGATGTAAAAATATTGATTGTTCATCTTCTTGATTTTTTCTTGATCGCCGTTGATATACCCAACTTTAAATGTTACGAGTGTTAAATCGTCAGCATATTTCTTTAAAAGGTCCAGCTGATAACCAGAGGTGATTTTTTCAGTGGGATCGGCTTCCCAGTACGTGTCGTTAAAATAAGTGTGAAGCTCCTTCATACTGCCATCTGTGGCAGGGGTTACAGGTGTAGGCGTCACCGCAGCTGTGGGAATTCCGAAATTCGCGATTTCGTTACGCTTCAGTGCACGTGTGGGATCAGTACCAATTAATGACTTAGGAATCAAATTATGATCTAAAGCTACATAGAGATACATCTTATCTTCAGCACTTAAACTGCCAGTGTTCGAAAAAACATATTCATTTTCGTAATCGTAGTGGTACTTGCCCTTTGCATTAGAAAGGTATCTGGCCACGAACACGATGGAGGCTTTATCGCTATACCCCCACTTCTTTGTGTCGATAATGCCCTTATTCACCTCAGCGGTAACGTAAGCTGAAGCCCATGAAGACGGTAATTTCCCATATTTATCGGCCACTGGAGGAAGCGTCGACCCTTTTGTCCAGTATGCCTGCGTGGTAACGATGGCAACGTACTCTTCTATGGTCATCTCGCGAGTAGGTTCAATGGATAGATTGAAGTGAGGGTCGGAATATGTATTGAGATAACCCTTTGACTGTACAAGTGCAAAGCTCGAAAGCGGGGAAAGCAAACTTACGAGCAGTGCTACTAAGATGATTAGCGTTACGTTTTTCTTCATTGGTTACATCTCCTTTTATCAGTTTATAAGCATTATAACATGTTCACCTGACTGGTAATAGACACAAAAAGAACAAAAGCTGATGCTAAGCACCAGCTTTATACCGAACATACTAATGTTACTTGTTATGGCCGTTCAATCAGCAGACTCGTTCCCATGCCGCCACCAATGCAAAGCGTTGCAAGACCTTTTTTAGCATCGCGCTTGATCATTTCATGAATCAATGTGACGAGAATTCTCGTTCCACTCGCACCTACTGGGTGACCGATGGCGATGGCGCCTCCATTGACATTTACAATCTCTGGATTGATGTTTAAGTCCTGTACCACGGAAAGCGACTGTGCAGCGAAAGCTTCATTGGCTTCCACCAAATCGAGGTCTTCAACCGTCCAACCAGCAGAAGCTAGTGCTGCTTTAGTTGCAGGAACTGGTCCATAGCCCATAATGGAAGGGTCAACGCCTTTAGTGCCGAAACCTTTAATGACCGCGAGTACCTCAAGCCCTAATGCATTTGCCTTTTCCGCACTCATAACGAGCACCATGGCAGCGCCATCATTGATTCCAGATGCGTTTCCTGCAGTGACAGTTCCATCCTTTTTAAATGCAGGCTTCAGCTTTTGCAGACTCTCAAATGTCACACCGTGTTTGATGTATTCATCCTGATCCACGATGACATCGCCTTTACGACCAGCGATGACCACAGGGACGATTTCATCCTTAAAACGGCCTTCTTTTTGCGCTTTTTCAGCCTTGTTTTGACTAGCCGTCGCAAATTGATCTTGCACTTCACGACTCAACTGCCATTGTTCAGCGATGTTCTCAGCGGTGATGCCCATATGATAATCATGAAAAGCATCCGTCAAAGCATCTTTAATGAGGTGATCCTGCATCTGGACATGTCCCATTTTGCTCCCCCAGCGGTTTTGCATCGCAAGGTAAGGCGCGTTAGACATGCTTTCAGCACCACCACATAAGATTACGTCAGCGCCACCACTACTGATGATTTGAGCGGCTAAGCTCACCGCTCTTAAACCTGAGCCACAGAGGATGTTTAGCGTCATCGCAGGCACTTCCACAGGTAATCCCGCTTTAACAGCCACTTGTCTTGCGATGTTTTGACCTTGACCAGCGCTCAATATGTTTCCGATGATGACTTCATCAATTTGATTTTCTGAAATGCCCGCGCGTTTAATGACCTCTTTAGCGGCTACGACCCCTAAATCCACCACAGAAACGTCTTTCAATGCGCCTCCAAATGCACCAACAGGTGTTCTCGCAGCCGATACGATGACGACTTCTCTCATATTAGCCTCCTATAATCTCAATCCGCCATTTACGGATAAATTGTGTCCCGTTATAAATGACGCCTCATCGCTCGCGAGGAATAAAACAGCATTTGCAATTTCTTGCGGTTCGCCTAAACGGCCGAGCATCGTCTTCTCTCTAATCGGATCTAACACCTTGTCTGGTACAGTTTTCATCATTTCTGTGTTCACATAACCTGGTGCCACACTGTTCACGCGAACTGCTGCGCCTTTTCTAGAAAACTCCTTCGCCCAAGTTTTCATCATCCCGATGACACCGGCTTTGGTCGCTGCATAATTTGATTGGCCCACGTTACCGTACTCGCCAACCACAGATGCGATATTGATGATGCTACCACTGCCTTGCTCCATCATGAGCGGACCAGCGATTTGCGTCATGTTGAAAACGCCCTTGAGGTTGACATTGATGACTGCATCCCACATGTCTTCCGTCATTTTGTTGATAAGTGCATCGCGCGTAATGCCCGCATTATTCACGAGGATATCCACATGGCCATACTCAGAAATTGCATAAGCGTAGAACGTTTCAATTGCACTACGATCCGTCACGTTTAAAGCATACCCTTTAATATTGTCATTTTCAAATTCTGCAACATTCATATCAACGGCGATAACCTTTGCACCCTCTCTTGCAAACGTCTCACAGATTGATCTTCCAATGCCCTGTGAGCCACCTGTAACGATGGCTACTTTATCTTTTAATCTCATGATTCCACTCCTTATACTAAAAGTTCCATGCAAGTTCGTATTGCTTTACTAAACGAGTTTAAGCCCCATTACAGCATCCTTAAAAATGCGTTCATCCATAATTTTTAACGGCTCAGCAATTGATGGTCTAAACTCCATTTGGTCGATGATGTCTCTCTCTAAATCAACTCCTGGTGCAATTTCTATCAGCGTTAAGCCTTTTTCTGTAATGGTAAACACTGCACGCTCCGTAACATAGATGACTGGCTGCCCCGTTTCAAAGGCATAATCACCAGAAAATGTTACTTGTTCAACCGACTTGATAAACTTCTTAGCCGATCCTTCTTGAACGATTTTAAGTTTGCCATCTTCAATTGCTATTTCAAGTCCGCCAGCTGTGAAGGTTCCACAGTAAACCACTTTCTTAGCATTTTGAGAGATATTAATGAACCCACCACAACCAGGTACCTTAGGACCAAATTTAGACACATTGACATTACCCTTCGCATCGCATTGTGCAAGTCCTAAGAAGGTTACATCCAAACCACCGCCATCATAGAAATCGAATTGATAGGTTTGATCGATGATCATGTCAGGATTCGTCGCTGCACCAAAACTTAACCCACCAGCTGGCACACCGCCGATGGTTCCTGCTTCAGTGGTTAAGATTAGTCCTTCAACACCCTCTTCATTTGCGACGATGGAAACCCCTTCCGGCATACCAATACCGAGATTTGTGATTGCATGTGGCTTAAGCTCCATTGCAGCACGCCTTGCAATCAGTTTTCGCTCTGAAAGCTCAAGTGGCGGGATGCTTTTTACAGGTACTCTAATTTCCTGGCTATATGAAGGATTGTATTGCTCAGCAAAAGTTTGCATATGCTCTTCAGGTGCTGCCTCTATGATGGCATCCACATAAATGCCTGGAATTTTAACGAGTTTATGATTGAGTGTGCCTTCAGCCACTACCTTCTCAACCTGTAAGATAACGATGCCTCCTGAATTTTTAGCCGCTTGCGCAATCGAAAGCATCTCAAGGCTAAGTGCTTCTTTTTCAAAGGTACAATTTCCCGATGGATCTGCATAAGTGCCACGGATAAAGGCGACATCGATTGGGAATGTCTTATAGTATAACCACTCTTCGCCATCAATTTCCATTAATGAAACCAGATCCTCAGTTGCTGATTTGTTGATTTTACCGCCTTCAAGTCTCGGATCCACAAACGTTTTGAGACCGACCTTCGTTATGACACCAGGTTTTTTTCCTGCAATTTCTCTAAACAAATGCGAAATGACCCCTTGAGGAAAGTTATACGCTTCAAGCTTCTCTTCAAGTGCCAGTTTCCCTAGCTTAGGCGCTAAGCCCCAGTGACCACCAACGACGCGCTTAACCATTCCTTCACGACCAAAGTGATTCAATCCTCTATTTTTACCATCACCTTGACCAGCGGCATAAACCAGTGTCAATCCTTTGGGTTTGCCTGTCTTTTCAAATAAATCTTCTACACCGCGACTCAATGCTTCGGGATGCATGTTACCCACGAAGCCACCTGTCGCGACGGTACTGCCATCTTTAATTAATGCAATCGCCGCTTCAAGCGTCATCAACTTGCTCATAATAATCCCTCCATTTATTAGTCATTCGGATAAGATAGGTCTGGAAATCCCCTCCCAGACCTATCCTCAATTTGATTAAACGATTCCGAATAAGAGGTACGATAAGCTGACGACAACCACTGAGATTAATGGAATTACCACTGTAAGTGCTGCGATGTCCAAGTAACCTTCTTTATGATTGATTTTACATACAGATAAGAGTGTAATAACGGCGCCACAGTGTGGTAACGAGTCAAGACCGCCTGCTGCAATCAGCATGATTCTATGAAGTGCACCTGGATCGATGCCCATGGCAAGGAATTCTGGCGCGAGTACTTCAAGTGCAATCGCTGTACCACCTGATGAAGATCCTACGATACCAGCCAGTAATGTCGTGGAAATAGCCACTTTAAATACAGATGGAATCGCCATAGCAACGATGGCTGCTTTCACCGTTCCAAATGCTGCAAGTGCTTTAATAACGCCGCCGTATCCAACTTCAGATGCCGTATTGAAGATTGGTAATAAAGAGCCTACAGCGCCTTCGAATATTTGTTGGTTTGTATTTTTGAGGTATTTTCTCATTACGATCAAGATAAAAACAACTGCAACACCTAATCCGATGATTACTGGCCATGTGCCATCAACCACTGCATCTGGGTTATATGCTTTAAGCTTATTTACAACAGAATCCAGTTTGAAATACCAGTTAGTAAGCACATAGTTCATAACGAACACAATTGCAATTGGCGCGATAGAAATCCAGAAGTTTGGAATGTTATCAAAACTTTCGATTAAGCCTTCATTTTGATGATTGCCATAACCTTCTCCAGCTGCGATAAGCTTCTTAGCGCGTCTATTTAACCACCAGAGGCCACCGAAGAACATGACTGCCGATCCGATGATTCCCAACCAGAAACCTGCATAAATAGTAGTGTTGAAGTATTTAGTAGGCATTGTGTTGAGGTACTGTGGTGATCCAGGCATCGCTGTCATGGTAAATGTAAACGCACCAAGTGCAATTGCTGCTGGTAATAATCTCTTAGGAATGCCTGCTTCACGATAAAGCATCGCACCGATCGGATACATTGCGAACACGACGACGAAGAGCGAAACCCCTCCGTAAGTAAGCAAGCTCGTTGCCACGACAACTGCTGCGATCGCATGTTTCTTACCGAATTTTTGCGATATAAAGTGTGCAATTGAAGTTGCAGCGCCAGTGATGCCCATTAATTTACCAAATACAGCCCCTGCTAAGAAAACAGGAAAATAGGATTTGATATAGCCTGCTGCTGCTGGCATAAAGATGTTCGATAAAGCATAAAGCGCAGGAATTTCACCTGATAGCATGGCTGCGAGCATTGCGAGTAATGGAGCTAAAACCAGAACCGTAATGCCGCGATAAGCCAAGTACATTAACGCGAGTAATGTAAAAATAATTGCCAATACACCTAACATTTGTTTCTCCCCCTAACTGAATAGTTTGATGAATTCGTAAACAATGTACACGAGGATCATTGCATTTACGCCTATGAGCATGTAGAAAATCCCATTGGTGAACTTCTTGCCCTTCTTGAGCATTTCAATGTGTTTGGTATGGAATTTCTTCATAGCCGCATGGTTGTTAGAATCATCGATCATGTTCTTAAGGAACACGCTCATCAAAATAACCGCTGCCGCCAAACTCAATAGATAGATAAATCCAATCGGCAATGAAAACATGTTCTGTACAATTGATGAAATCATGGTAATCACGATTGCCAGTACAAAGTATGGTTCCAGCTTCTGATATCGATATGGGATATCGTAGACTTCCGATAGCAGCATGCGAGCGAACACCAGCGCTAAGTGCACGTATTTGTATGGCTGCGGAAAGTAAAGCTGTTGAACAATCACCAGTACCAACAATGCCTGGTAGATCAAATTGAAATACCTTGGATTCCTTAATGCATTAATCATAAAAAACATCCTTTCATCACTCTTTAATCCTACGTCCATAATACAAAGCAAAACCCATGCCAAAAAAACGAACACATTTGCATCAAATTTTTGTGAAATGTGCGTTATTCAATACAATTTCGCCACAATATATCGTCAAAAATAAAACAAGTGTAAACCATATTTTACACTTGTCGTCGAATCGTTTTTCCATTGTAAACTTTATTTTACACTTATTCATATTATGTGATAAGTGTAAATAATACCGTACACTTATTTCATGTTGAATTTTTCTAGCTTTTTATGAAGTGCCATTCTAGAAATCCCCAAATCGGCAGCTGCCTTGCTTTTATTGCCTTTAAAAGCAATTAGACGTTCTAAAATTATTTTTTTCTCAGCAGCATCGACCAGATCCTTGAGGGGCTCCCCTGTCGATACCTCTTTCCCGCTGTAGATATGCGCTGGCAAATGCCACGGTTGGATCAACTCTTCCCCTTCAATGATGTTATAGGCGCGCTCAATGACATTCTTAAGCTCTCTGATGTTTCCCTTCCAATCATATGAAATCAGTTGCATCTGTGCCTTTTCGGATAACCCCTTGACGTTGCCCTGATTTTCATGGTTTAGGAGATCCACAAAATGTCTTGAGAGAAGTATGATATCCTCTTTGCGCTCTCTAAGTGGTGGCACTGAAAGATTTATAACGTTTAGACGATAGTATAAGTCCTCTCTGAAGGTTCGCTCCTCCACCATCTGCTTCAAGTTTCTGTTCGTTGCAGCGATAATTCTAACGTCAATTTGCTTAGGTGAGTTTGAGCCGATCCTTTCCACCTCACCTTCTTGTATGACCCTGAGAATCTTCGCTTGCATCTGGAGCGGCATGTCTCCGATTTCATCGAGAAAAATAGCACCTTGGTCGGCAAGTTCAAATTTCCCAATTCTACCATTCTTATCTGCACCTGTAAATGACCCCTTCTCATAACCAAAGAGCTCTGATTCCAACAGGTGCTCCGGAATGGCAGCACAATTAACTTTAATAAATGGCATGTCCCTTCTTCGACTGGACAAATGGATGGCATGTGCAAATAACTCCTTACCGGTACCACTCTCCCCTTGAATAAGGACACTGGATCTGGAATGGACCATTTTGCTCACCTGATATTTGATTTTTGTCATCTCTTCATTATTGGAGATGATTTGATCGAGCGAGTACTTTGCACGGTGTAAGCTGCTAATTTCAGATTTGAGATTCTTAAGTTCTTTTTCGATTTTGGCGTATTTTTTATTGATGCTTTGGAGCTCGGAGACGTTTCTGAAAATAACTTTCCCGATGGCACCCGCAATTTTCCCATCCACATAATATGGCATCCGTGTGGCCACCATGTGACCGCCACGAATTTCCTGAAAGTCATTGATTTCAGGGATCCCCGTTTGAGCGACGATGTGCATTCGCGTGTTTTCGATAACCTCAGTGACATGCTTCCCGATCACTTCATCGCCCTCTATGCCGAGAAACTTTTTATAAGCATTGGAGATCATGGTGATATAGCCCTCAGCATCGACGACGAGAATACCATCATAGGCCAGTTCTAAAATCATCTTCAAGATGGACATTTCATTTCGATCTGCTTCTATCCGACTATTGAGTTGATCAATTCTAGTTACATCATCGAAGATGGATGCTGCCCCTATGAGCTCACCCTCCCTAAACAATGGAATTCGGGAGACGATGCAATTACGAGAATGTACCTTCATCTTCACATTGATTTGCGGCACTTTTGTGACGAGCACTTCAACTAACTTTGACTCGGAATAAACATCGTTCATATGGCTCCCCACAGCCGATTGAAGCGAAGTCTCTAAGAGTTCAAGCGCTCTGGTGTTTATGTGTGTGATGATGCCTTGAGTATCCACGATGATAACGCCATTGGTCAATCCGTCCAACACATATTGATTTTCGTTTAAAAAACTAAAAAAAACGTTCAACCCCATCACCCCTTCCTTAATATCACTAAGGAAATTCAATGCAATAATTGTACCAGAAAAACAACCTAAATAGGATTTTTTTTATATTGACACTGTACTTCAATTAAAATACGCTATTAAAAAAGGGGGTATGTAACGATGACAAGAGAACAAGCTTATGAATTATTAACACAGTACAATAAAAGCAGGTCCCTCGTAGTCCATGGTTTGGCAGTGGAATCAGTGATGCGTTACTTCGCGGAAAAAAATGGTGAGGATGTGGCCTTCTGGAGCGTGGTAGGATTATTACACGATTTAGATTATGAAATGTATCCGGATTTACATTGTCATAAGAGCAAAGAAATCCTAGAGGGCATCGGCGCCGACGCTTCACTTATACGCGCCATCATGTCTCACGGCTATAACATCTGTACCGACGTTGAGCCGCAGCATTATATGGAGAAGGTCCTTTATACCACGGATGAGCTCACTGGCCTTATTAATGCAGCAGTGCTCATGCGTCCGAATAAAAGCATCATGGACCTCGAAGTGAAGTCCATTAAAAAGAAATTCAAGGCACCGAGCTTTGCAGCGGGTGTAAACCGAGAGGTTATCCAGAACGGATGCGCTCTTTTAGGCTTAGAACTGGATGAGGTCATCCAAATGACCATCGATGGTATGAAGGCCTCCGCTGAGGAACTTGGGCTCGCAGGGATCGAAATTTAATAAGCAAACGTAAAGGGGTCATCACATGGTGACCCCTTAAAATTACGGGATTGAATGAATTCTGACAATTCCATATGGCGAAATCAATCTTAGTATGTTAAAATAATAATGATTTTTTCAAATTTTTATGTCAACAAAATCAGCGCGACTAAGGATGCAGAATAAATGGCATATTTAACTGGCTTACTGGGATTCATTTTATTCTTCATATATGATTATAATAGCTATCACTGGCGAAGGGATTGGGGCAAGTGGTTTTTCTCCATCGGAAACGGATGTGTCGCCTTAGCGACAGTCTTGATGGTTTATGAACAGCTGCATTATGTCAATAACCATCCCGCACAGCTTCTTATTGGAATCGCCATGACGATTGGCTTTTTTACCTTACTTATGTATACCTTGTTCTTTGCACTTCCTTTTGAACTCACGTATGTCGAACAGAAAGATGGGTTACCCGTTGTAAACAGCGGGGTATACGCTCTTTGTCGGCATCCTGGGTTTTTATGGTTTTTTGGAGCATATAGTGCTTTAGCACTAGTATTTCCAACAGTTTCTATGCTATTGTTCTCAGTATTACTGACAGGCTTAAATCTTTTGTATATTATTTATCAAGATATCGTGGTTTTTCCACAGACCATAAGCGGGTATGATGCCTATAAAAACAAAACGCCATTTTTAGTGCCTACGTCCGTCTCAATTAAAGCGTGCTTTTCACTCGTTAACGATTAGGAGTCTACATGAATCTTCAAGAACGTCTGAACAATAAAGAATATGATGCCATATGGGGTCATTATTGCGGCTTCCTAGATTTGACATTGGATGCCTATATGAGTATTCAAAAGCGGTTAATGGAAGAGCAAATGATTCTGTGGTCACAGTCTGAATTAGGTCAGACGCTGTTAAAGGGTAAAACACCTCAAACAATCGACGAATTTCGAAGCTTGGTGCCACTGACGACTTATGATGACTATGCTGATGTTCTACTACAAAGGCGCTCCGAGTCATTACCAGGGAAACCTGTAATTTGGATTCAAACCACCTGGGAAGGCGGAAAGCATCCGATTAAGATTGCGCCCTATACGAGAAATATGCTGGATACCTTTAAAACAAATGTCGCCGCTTGTCTGATTTTAGCCACCACCGAAGAAAAGGGGAAGATAAACGTCACCCCTGACGACAAGCTTTTATACGGATTAGCGCCCTTGCCCTATGCAACGGGTTTACTCCCGCATTCATTAAACGAAGAAATCGATATCAAATTTCTGCCTCCCGTGAAGGAAGCAGAAGAGATGACTTTTTCAGAAAGAAATAAGCTCGGCTTTAAAATGGCCATGAAAGAGGATGTTGAACTGTTTTTTGGACTTGGTAGCGTGGCTTACGCCATCAGCACCAGCTTCACTAATTTATCCTCACAAGGCTCTGGCGGCCTCTCTTCTTTACTAAAATGCAAGCCTAAGATGATATACCGAATTCTAAAAGCGAAGGTCCGATGCAAAAAGGAAAATCGCGCCATCACCCCTAAGGATGTCTTTAACTTAAAGGGCTTTATGGTGGCTGGTACCGATAATCGATGCTATAAGGATGACTTGGAAGCATTATGGGGCGTCCGTCCCATGGAGATATTTGCAGGTACAGAACCCTCATTGATCGGTACTGAAACCTGGTCACGCGACGGCATGTACTTTTTTCCAGATGCGTGCTTCTATGAGTTTATCACTGAGAAGGATATGCTGAAAACACTGGAAGATGAGCATTTCAAGCCCAAAACCTACCTCATGGACGAGGTCATACCGGGTGAGAAATATGAAATCGTCTTGTCCGTGTTAAAAGGTGGCGCATTTGCTAGGTATCGTGTGGGAGATGTATACAGATGTGTCGGTCTGACACACTCACAGGACCAGACGAAAATACCGCGTTTCGAGTACGTCGATAGGGTGCCTAACATCATCGACATTGCTGGATTCACCAGAATTTCTGAAACAGGGATAAAAAACGCCATCGAGCTTTCGAGACTCGACGTAGCTGCTTGGACAGCTAAAAAGACTTATAATCACCAGAACCGTCCATTTATGCACCTCTATTTAGAGCTCAGGAATGAAAGCCTCATACATCAGGCGGTGAATACAGACATCATTAAGGAAGTACTTACCACCTATTTTAAATACTTAGATCAGGATTATAGAGATCTTAAAAAAATTCTAGGCATGGATCCATTGGAGGTAACCGTTTTGCGTTCGGGGACGTTTAGCGCCTATGAAGCCAAACATGGTAAACCGATTCCCAAAATGAATCCCTCGCCATTTGAACTAGGCGATTTGCTAACCCTATAGTCTGCGTCACGCAAAAGGCAGGTGATCATGTGACCCACGGCATATTCGAATACTTTTCAAGCTTGGCAGTCATCAGCTATCTGTTCATGTTCTTAATTTTCTTAAAGGCTGAAAAAAATAATATCGTTCGTGCATTTCTATTATTGCTTGTGTCCATGATTCTATGGACCGGCGGGTCACTTTTAATGCGAATTGAATTCATCCCGTCCTATATCCTTTGGTACCATGTTTCATTAGGGGGAATGTTTCTCGTCATCTACAGCTATTTTAAGTTTATCACTGCATTTATCGGTGAGTCTAAAAAGGGCTTTAGTGCATTTTACCTAATATTGCTTCTGGGGTGTTTTGTCATCAACATCCCATCTGGACTTTTCATGAAATGGCCTAGCATTATTACTCGAAATGGCGTATCCAGTATGGTCTACGACGAAATCACTGGATTTGCAGCCGTTTTATTCCTGATTGCTGGAAGCATTGGCCTCCACGTTTTCATGATGTTGCTTAAAAGCTATCGTAAAAATCACGCACTGCGTAGTAAACTGACACCGATTATTTTAGGAATCATTATTCTGTTCCTTGGCAATCTGGCACTGGTTCTCCCGATTTTCAGAGGCTTTCCCGTGGACATCCTCGCAGGCGTGGTCAACGCAGGATTTATCCTCTACTCTCTCGTAAAAAAGAGACTTTTCAAGTTGACGCTGATGGCTTCTGAGAGCGTGGGCTATTTATTCTGTGTTTTATTAGGATTTTTAGTGTTCTATACGATTCAGCCCTATCTCGAATTGGCCCTATCCGTTAGTTCAAATGACCTCTCCACCTATTCACTTTTAATCTATATGCTGACATTTGTCGCAGTGGTTTCATTACTGTTTGCACTATGGAAGAAGGTTATTTCAAATATTTTCATCCGTGAGGAAGAGACCTTTAATGCCATACTAAAAAAATACAGTGCCAATGTCGCGAAAAGTCTCGATTTAAATACGATCTTCGAGTTAACCGTTTCAAGTATCGCTGAAGCGACAGGCATCACCCATATTTACATGAGCATCCCCGAAGGGGCACATGGAAATTACGTTATGCGACACAGTAATCAGTCCTTGGCGGATTTATCCTTGGTTCTAAAAAAAGATAACCCGTTAATCACGTGTTTAAAAAATAAAGATGATCTCTTGAAAATGGATGAATTCTCTCATTCCGTGGATTATAAATCCATGTGGGAAAATGAAAAGTATCAGCTCTCTAAAATGAAGGTTCAATATGTACTTGGCCTAAAAGAGCAGGATCAGCTAGTGGGAATGATTCTTTTCTCTGAGGGCGGTAAGAAGCAACGGCTAAGAGAACAAGACTTCAACCTCATCCAGTCGATCGGGTTAATCGCTTCCATCGCCATTAAAAATGCCCATACCTATGAAAAGGCCTATCACGAAGCACGCACAGACCATTTGACTGGCGTGCTCAACCGAAGATACTTTTATGAAATCCTTCAAACGGAGTTTGAACAGAGTAAGGAAGGTTCAATTGCGTTGCTTTTAGTTAATCTGGATGATTTCAAACTGTTTAATCAACTTTATGGCGTCAAGCAAGGTGACATCGCCCTTAAACGCGTGGCGGAAATCATCCGCTCAAGTATTAGCCCCACTTGTCACGTGGCGCGCTACAGTGGAAAAGAATTCGCAGTGATATTGCCCGCATATGATGTTTTTACAGCGAAGAAGCTGGCCGAATCCCTGCGAGATCAAATCATGTCCATGAAAAATCGTTCCACTGAGTATCGACAGAAAGCGATTACCGTAAGCATCGGCATCAGCGTTGCCCCTTACGGCGCAAAGACCGTCAAAGAGCTGGTTGAAAATGCAGAACAAGCCATCTATCAGATCAAACGAAAGGGTAAAAACGCTATTAAGATTTTCGATACGTTTGTCCAACCCGAATCACCACACGACGAAATCAATAAATATGCACAGGTTTACGACGAGTTCAAATCGACGATTTACGCACTTACTGCTGCTATTGATGCAAAGGACCATTATACCTTTAGCCATTCTGATAATGTGGCTTTTTATGCCACTGAGCTAGCCAAACGTTTAAGTCTCAACGAAGAAATCGTCGAGAACATTAGGCAAGCAGCACTTTTGCATGATGTCGGGAAAATCGGTATTCCAGAGCATATCCTCAACAAACCTGGAAAGCTGACCATGGACGAGTATGAAGTCATGAAGGGTCATGTGGAAGCATCCATCGACATCATCAGACATTTGCCTTCACTTGATTACGTAATACCCGCCGTTTTAGGACATCATGAGTATTATGACGGCAATGGCTATCCGAGAAGAATCGCTGGCGATAATATTCCACTAACCGCACGGATCCTATGTGTGGCAGACGCCTTTGATGCCATGGTATCAGAGCGATGTTATAAACCCGCATTCCCTGTGGAAGAGGCACTCCATCGACTTGAACGCGATGCCGGTAAACAGTTTGATCCCGTCCTTGTGGATACCTTTATCATGTTGGTCAAACAAGGACTCATCTCACCACCTGGTTCAGAGCGCCTGAAGACACCCCGTGTCATCGCTGCGATTAAGTAGCCCAAAAATCAAAATAAGCGGCAATCCTCCTGTATGCACAGGGTGATTGCCGCTTTTAAGTTTTTATACGGACTTGTTCATTTCGTATTGTTCAAGTGGATCTTTCGTGAATCCCGTATGGATTAAAAACTGCTCATAGCCTGTCAAATCAGGCACGCAAGCATATAACTTTTCAATTGCGAGTTTTTCTGAAGCTTCTTCTATTAGCATTCGACCGATGCCTTTTCTCAGGTGTAGTCTATCCACGAATATCATCTCAATTTTACCGCCGATACTCAGGGCTAGTACACCCAGCATCATTTGGTTCGCATCAAACGCAGCAAAATAGCGATGACGCTCACTGCCTCGAAAAGCATCGATTTCATTTTGCCAGTTTACCTGGATATCACAATTTTGATCCCTTAATGCTTCAAACGTCTCAAAGGCGGTCTCTAGTACGTTAACTCCCTGTAAACGATTACTTGTCAAAGGCTCTGAAATCGCTTTCTGATAATACCTAAGGGAACCACTGGGCAGATAACCCAATTTATGATAAAAGTTTACTGCACGGTCGTTTCCTTTAATAACCTCTAGAAAATACTCATCACACTTTTCTGCTTTACCCACTTGAAAATGAAGGCGCATCAGTTCCTCTGCGATGCCCTTTCCGCGATAATCAGGCGAGATGCATAAAGTACCACACCTAAGGGTCCTTTTACCTCTAAAGGTTCTAATCCCCCCTAGGACGAGCCCGACAGGTTCGATTCCATCATAGGCGATAAACGAGTGTTGAAGTTGATTGCCCTCTGGGCCAAAAAAGCGTTTCTCAAACTCCTCCTGAGTGCTGTTTAGCTTAATCATATAATCGGAAAAACCAATAGTAAACGCTGAATAGACATCGTTTGCCGCCACCTCGTTACAACACTTGTACTGAAACATATTACTCCCCCATTTTCACCATAAGTTTTGGAATCATTTTTCCTGCTCTAATTGAGGATTCTACCATTCCCACATGTGCTGCACCCATCTTTAGATAAAAGACTTCTGCTTCTGGGCTGGTGACGAACTCAAAGGATAAGATGCCTAAATCAATGCACTCCTGAATCAAATGATCCCACATTATTTTACCATAACCATGACCGATCAGCGCAACGCCTACATAAAAGAAATCAAGTTCCCATAGATTATCAACGTTCTTGATGGCATAGAAGCCTAGTAAAGAACGGTTTTCCTCCATTAGCATCACGTGATGCTCCAGAAGATACCGAGAATCAATCGCATATGTCTCCTTGAAACGCGATAGAAATTCTGTGCTCTCCCCCCAATAGGCTTCTGATAAGTAAGCCAGTTGGTTGAGATTATCTAAATCTGAATCTGTAGCACGCCTAAAGCTTATCATGCGTAAACCTCCGCTAACGCTTCAAAATCATTATACACGGTTACGGTCACGCCATTATTTGCTAATAACGACTCAAGTGCCTTTTGATGCAACCTGGCGGTTAGATAAAATGCCTCCATGTCGTTTGGATCATAGCGCGCCATCAAATCTGGAAGCACATCCAAAGCTACCCCTGTTCCTGAAAACACATCACCTAACTCAATGTTGATTTCATTTGCAGCAAAAAACGCGGTCACGGTATCACCGATTTCCTCTGAACGGCGAATTTTATTATAAAAATTGATGAGCTCTTCATAAAATCCCGCTAAACGGTCTTTAACAGAAACGGGGTTCGCCATTTCATCGTTTTGCTTTTCACGGTTTATGAGCTGTACCATTTGATTTACTAATGCAATGGCATTGGTGACAGAAAACATGACCTGAACGCCTAAATTTCTCGCCTGTGAAAGGGTACTTGCTTGGTTTAATAGAAATAATGGCTTAAAGGCATTTCCCAGAACCGCTTCTGATTTTCTTATAAATTTCAGCGTGTCTGAGCAGTCGAGCGCCTTCATCTTAATCTCATTAAATCGTTTAAGGTCCTCATCTGACCCATAATAGAGGACTTTTCCCTCTGTGACGATGGACGTAATGCGTTCCTCATAATTTGCGATGCGCTCGATTCGTTCCCAGCTAATCGGCCAAAAATCGTATCCGATGCCATCGATGATGAAGGTTTTCGCCAGTTCATAACCGCGTGCCGTGTTAACCACATAATAGAGGTCCAGATCAGAGAGGTGATGGGTTTCACCATAAATGGTGGAACCCATGATGACCACAACTGCGACGTCTTCTCTATAATCTTTCTTAATTTTTTCGATGAGTATTTCTGCGGCTCTTATACGGTTCATAACCCCTCCTATTCGAAACTTTACTCGATGAGCATATGAAGGTTCATACCGCCATCATAAACGGCCTTCGGCGTAAAACCTGCATCCATATAGATTTTCTTTGCGGCATGGTTGTAACGGCTAACACCGATTTCAAGCTCCTTTGCACCTTGTTTTTTAAGTGTTTCGATCGCCCAGTTCAGCATGATTTTACCATAGCCCTTCCCTTGGAAGCGCTTATCGATGATGATAATATCGATGTTAAAGTAGTTCTTCTTTGGGTTAATGTCCAGCACCAGAAGACCAACCGCACGACTTCCTTCCATTTCAACGAATGCTCTTTTAGTCTTATACATCAAAGCCATGGCCACGGATGATTTGGTTTCAAGTACGAAGCTTTGCTGATTTTCTTCGACTTTTAATGAGAGCGCTTGCCACATATTTTTCGTACTCAGTGGTACCAACTTTGTGTCCTCTGGGAAAGTAAACGCTGCCTCCACAATTTCCCTCGTCATCCTTCTGAAATACTGTTGATCGCCAGCGATATGCTTATAACGCTGTTCCTCGTTCGTCAAACTCGCAAACGACACGCCCGTTTTATGATTAATATAGAAATAAAAACCGTATCCTAAGAACTCGATATTCGCACAATCAAATCCGTTGGCATTTTCAAAAACGATGCCTTCTCCTTCTTCGTCATACCGTAATAAAAGTTTCCAGCTTGCTTCTGAGAACACCTTTCGCGTAGCAAGCGCCTTCAGGAACGTCTTCATATCGCTTAATGTCACAGAAAACAGTCCCTCTACAGGATAATCCAAAGGCATCCTCACCAGATGCGTATTATTCACGACCGTATAAGAAACCGTATCGCCATCACCACCACGCTTTATCTTCGTCATCTGAAGTGGCTCAAACACGGACTTCATCAATCGTTCCAGTACTGTTTCACCAGTGATGCGCTTTACGATCTCAGCTAAAAACACCCAGTTGGTGGCTGACCCCATACGCCCTTTAGTCCCTGGCGCATATAATAACGCGCCTTCCTTCACGAGCTCGAAGACACGCTCAAAGTGACGATTCTGATTTAGCATACGTTTCTCGAAAACGCGCTTTTCTTCATCTGTTCGCTGTTGGTGTACCGGATCTCCCTCAAAGGTCACCATTAAACAGTTATAGTAAAAGTCCGGAATCCCTGAATTCGATTTAAGCAAATGCTTTACTTTTATTTGGTCTGCAAACGGGTATTCTGGAATCCAGCGGCTCAAGGAATCCGTCAGTTTGATCTTTCTCTCATCCACCAATTGAAGCACTGCTATCGTTACCAGTAGAGGGCTTTCACTATGAAAGATAAAGCGGCTATCGGATTCTATTGCACGTTGTTCCAATCCGTTCGGCACCATGCGATCAGCATATCCGAAGCCACTTTCAACGAGGCATTCATCGCCTTGGTTGACGATGAAAAAACCCGAAAAATCCTAAGTTTGACACATTTCTTTTAAATCACGTTCTAATTTTTGTTGATTAATGGTACGCATTCTTTTTACCCCCAATTTTTCCCATCATAGGCGACAAAAAAACGGCATATGCTTGGCGCATATGCCGTTATCGACGTTCACTGGTCATCGCAATTAAGCGTTCTCACCTATGATCGGAGCGTTAACACAATATGTTTCAGCATCTTTTGTTTCGACTATTACGATGATTCCAAGTGTGTTTAAAAACATGTGCATAACCTCCTTTCTTTGTATTCGACTCATTTTAGCACGCCCATTAAAAATCAGTCAACTGGGGTTTTGAGTTTGTCATATAATTGTCATACAATTCAAACTATTTTTGACAGGTGCCGCAGTAATAGATGCTTCCCCCCATAAAGCTCTCTTTATGGATAATATCGCCACACTTATAACAGGGTTCATTTTGGGATTTACTACTAAGTCGCGTCTGATAACCACCGGGTTCACCATAAAGGTTCTTTTCAGTATCTCTTCCCCCTAATTCAACCATCGACGTTAAGGTCTGCTTGATGCTTAAATAGAGCGCTTTAGCATCATCAGATGAAAGGGTTCCGACTTTTCGTTTAGGATGAATTCCAACCTCATAGAGAATGTCTTGAAGTACGCCATTACCCAGACCAGGTATTCTTTGCTCCGTGGCAAGAAAGGCTTTTAATGACAGCGTCGGTTTTACAGAACTTATAAGCTCATTAAAATAGTCAGCAGAAAATGCCTCCGTTAGAGGCGAAGGCTTTGTTCCAGCTACCAGATAATAGGGATTCTGATTTTCTCCTTCAGCAAATGCCATTAGGCCACCATACATTTGAACAGAGCAAGCCATCAAACTTTGATCATTAAATCTCAACAGCAATTGATACATCAGTGACCTTCCTGCCCATCAGCTTATCTTCATAGTCCTTCGGATCATCATAGAACCATGCGAACTTGTGCGGACTAGCGTTCGTTATCACCTTTTCCACTGTTTTTCCCATCAATGCATTCCTGAGTTGTCCACTTAATACCATCGCTTCTGGTAATTCAATCATCCTAACACCCCTTTCACTTGTTAGCAAGAATCATTGCCATTAGACCGCTTTCGAAATCATGGTCATCTTGTGCCGACCGTTTCTTATGACGTGGTCCCCTTTGATTCTGCATGCGTGCTACGCGCCCGTGATGTCTAGAATCCAAAATAAAATCGATATTTAATGGATTGATTTCGCGACCATTCACGTTAATGCATCGCCCTTCCTTAGCAAGTACCATGGCCGCGAGGCCGTTATCCTGTGTCACGACGATGTCGTCCTTACTGATATGATTCGCGATATAGTAATCCGCTGCATCTCTGGAGATATCCACGGTTACGATTTCCGCATACTCGCTACTGAGCTCGATGGCATAGTTCTTTACCACGGTAACTGGTATGGCAGCTTTTTTTGCAATTTTTATAGTTTGTGCCACCACCGGGCAACCATCTGCGTCAATCCAAATTCTCATAATCACCAATTTACCCCATTCTTCAGTTGCTCTCTACGTTTCCTATATTCCATAATCGGTGCATCACCTGGGATTAAGTGTTCTCCCATGCGGAGCTCCGATTTTTTTGGAATCTGAGTGATGACCACACGACGGTCTTGGTGAAGGATGTATCGGTTGGTGAATCGACTGGTGAAATTCACAAGTTCCTTTAAAATAGGAACTTTCATAAAGCGTTGATAAAACCTGATATAGATTTGTGTATGCTCATCATCTATAGGGGCAAAGACCGCTACAATGCGGATATCGTCGCTAATGATATTCTGCCAAAGGTTTGGCATTTGAAATTGCAGACTGAACAAGTCCCTATAATCTGGTATTTCACTTGCTTTTAATGGTATTGTATTGCCATCATCCACTTCATTCTTGACGAAAAACGTCATCAAATGATCCTCCCAGATTACCACTGGGCCATGAACAAGCGTGCGATTTCCTCTTCCGATGGAGTTTGTATGGACAAAAGGCAAATGTACCACATCCAGCTGATTCTCTATCGCTCTCGTGTAATGTACAGGCCAGACCTCAGAAAACTGACCATAAGAAAATCCTTCTCTTAATTCCTTGAAAAATAGAATTTCTGGATAAGCATCGCGCTTCTCACCATACCAAATCCAGATGATGCCGTACCGTTCTTCCACATGAAAGGACTGTACATGATATTGCTCAAGCACTTTCGACGAACGGCCATTAGCGGGAATCAGTTTTACTTTTCCACTGGTATCATACTCAAATCCATGAAATGGGCACACCACATGATTATGCTTCACCCATCCGTGACTCATGGCCGCGCCACGATGACAGCACTGATCGTATATACATGCGACCTTACCTTGATCGTCACGCCACAGCACCAATTTTTCCCCCAGTCTAGTCACACCTACAGGTTTACCTGCTTTAACTTCTCTTGCATCTAATATCCCATACCACATGTTCTGAATCATATGTCCCCCTTTTAAGCCTGCGCTAATCTCGGATAAGCCAGCGGTTTAGGCATGATCGGGCCTTTATGTTCAAGCACCATCCAGCCACTTTTCTCGGTGATGGCTTTACTGAGTCCAGTGGTTAGGCCCGCCGCATCAAACTCGAAGACGACTTTACTTGCGCCTGTGGATAATAGAATCCTTTCGAGATTTTCATCCCCTTTTACATAGATGCCATAGAGGATAACAGTCTTCCCCTCATCCTCAACATCGGCGATGATTAACGTGTTTTCATCAAACAAGTAAAGCTTATCATCAAAGCCGTGTGCGAGATAAAAGGCTAGAATATGGTCATCCATTCCCGCTTTGAAACGTCGATGGTTATGATCCGTGACTCTTTTCCACCTCAGCACTTCGTCATCCGTCAGCTTTATATGTTCTAATTTCATTGGCTGTGCCAATCCATTCTCCCATGAATAGGACACCGACGGAATCTCCACGAAACCACAGCTTCTATACAGTGACTTGGCCTCTTCATCCGCTGCTAGAAAGAACACATCTGTCTGATCCTTAAAATCATGGATGATCTGCTCCAGCAAGCCCTTTGCAAGTCCCCTTCTCCGGTAATCAGGATGCGTCATCACTGTACCGATTTGGATGGCGTTGTAGGTTGTTCCTTCGATGTGCAGTGTCATGCGGTTGGCAGAAGCATTGGCAACGACGCGGTCGCCCTCCACCATGCTATACGGAATATAGTTTGAATCCCAGTATCCCTTTTGATACCACGCTTCAAACGAGATACCGAATGATTCCGTGGCCAGTCTGTTAAAGGATGCCCTTAGTGCATTATTTTCTTTATAATCTTTGATCAGTTCCATCTTTTCCCCCATTTGAACTTCTAAAATTAGTTTATCATGATTTTCGAAAAAACATTAAAATTTCATGAAAAGCATTAAAAAGTCTTCAGATTTAAGACAGCAGTTGTAACGTTTGATAAAATGATATCAAAAGTAACTTGGAGGTTTTATGGCTAAGAGACAGATTTCAGAAGAGCGTAAGGTGCTTTATTACATCGGGATGGGAGTCACCGCCATCGGTGTCATTTTATTTCTATCGGTTTTCGTGAGAGCACTGAATCCTAGTAGCATGCTAGACGACATGGTCAGTGGCAACCCTATGGCATCGTTTATGGGACCCCCGCTGATCGGTTTTATCATGATCGCTGTAGGAAATGTCCTCAGGACCATCGCTGCGAGAGGGGCTTATGGTTCGGGCCTCATGCTCGATCCAGAAAAGGCACGCGAGGACCTAGCCCCATGGTCTTCCATGGCAGGAGGGGTCATCAAGGATGCCCTTGAAGAGGTGAATATCGCAGGTTCTAAAGAGGCTATCAAAGAAGTCATCAAGATCAGGTGTCCACACTGTACCGCTTTAAATGATGAAAATTCCAAATACTGTGGTCAATGTGGTCAAAAAATGATTTGATAAATCCATCCCGCAACCATCGCACTTGCCAGCACGAAAGTGACATAAAAGGCAAGTGCTTTTTTTCGCATCAATGTGGCCATCCCAGCAATTACAGGGACACCCGTGGCTTTTCCCGCAACCAAGAATGCCAATATTGCGCCTTCGCTGGCACCCGAACTGATCAAAGATTTCATGAGTGGTAATGCAGAAGCATCTGTTAGGTAAAGGGGCAATCCGACAAGCGCTGCAAATGGGACCGAAAGTGATTGCTCATCACTGAGCAATGTGAGTATCCATTCCTTTGGTATGATTAATTCGACCATTTTACCGATGGCGATAAAAATCATGAAGTAAAATAATATTTTTTTCACACCGGTGTTATAAAGCTCAAATAAGAAGCGTTTAAACTTCGCTTTATGCTGCAATTGCTTGTGCAAACCAACGGTTTGTAATGTAAAGATCTCTGGCTGGTGGAAGATAGGTTGCGAAGAAATTCTGAACTGACCCTCAAAGAAGCGACTCTTAACATGGAGCATATGTGCCGTAATCCCTGCTAAAAGTCCCATGCTGAGAGAACTTATCAGCATGCCGTTCGCAAACTTACTCCCAAGAAATGCGGTTTCGAATAGATATTCCGACGGGCTTGTTAGTGGTGATGAAACCATAAATGCCATAACGGGTCCCCAAGGTAACGCTGAGACGAACATGGAGAGCATCACAGCGGTCGTTCCGCAGGCACAAAGCGGCGTTAATGAACCAAATAAAATGGCACTTGGTATTGAAAGACCCGTTTTTCTCATGAAAAACGCCTTTAATTTGATCGGATCCATATAGACGGTCAGAAAACTGGCAATCAATATACCGCCCAATAAGATCGGGCCATCCGCGATTAAATAGCCCAAAAGTGTTTCATAAATTTGCTTTACTAAGTTCGTGATGGGTTCCATAATTTTTCCTTTCATCATACATTATTTGTATTATACAAGTTTAAGCTAAAAATCAAACTGCTTCAACAGCAGTTTGGGTTTGCACTTTCAAAGGCTTTAATGAGTAGCCTCGCCGATTCTAGAACATCATCGATTTTACCTTCTGGTAAACTCAGCGCTACTTTTCCATAATAATCCGCTAAGCTCTGATTTAAAGCGACCGCGCTGTTTCTTCCCTTCTCAGTCAATTTGACCAAAACCAGTCGTCTGTCACTGTCTGATTTTACACGTTCGATAAAACCATCGCGTACGAGGGTATCAAGCACGCGCGTCATGGTACTGGTATTTAGGTTCATCCGTTCGCTCAGTGTTCTCATGGAGATCTCCTGTTGATTCATAATCTCTAATAAGACATAGCACTGCGTCGTGGTAAAACCATGTACTTTTATTTGATCCCTTTCGAAGAGCTGAAACAATCTAACCAAGTCTCGAACGACATTTCCCACATCATCACTACAGCAAATCACATCAAATGGCTTCATCTGGCACCTCCGTAAATTTAATTGTATTATACAATTAATGGTGTGTCAAACTATTTTTGAAATCGCCTTTATGTTGTATTGATGGCTGTTCTTCTAGCTTAAGTAATTTTGCAAGCAGATGAGACGTACTGGCCTGGAACGAAAGTGTGATCATAATCGTTGCGAAGGTCACTGACGAAATCATATCCGCATGCTTAATCCCAGCTGTCATGAGCATACCTGCGAGAGCAGCGGGAATAACACCGGTCTCCCTGATCCACATGAGGTATAAGATTTCTTTAAGCGTCCATTCCGCTTTTCGGTCGAACATGACACTGAATAAAACCGATATCGGGCGAGCGATAAAAATCAGCACGAATACTGAAGCAAGTGTAGGAAGTAGGTACTTCATGAGTACCGCGAAATCCAAATGGGTTCCGAGTAGAACGAAGATCATCATACGAAGGATAATGGTCAAAATCTCTTTAAAACGCAGATGCGTTTGGAAGGACTCTTCAGGAATCCAGAATTTAAAGATCTTCTTATTCCCACAGAACATGCCGACGATAAACACTGACATGAAACCACTGAAGCCAAGCTTGTTTGAGATCAAATAGGCGCCGATAACGGTTGCAAGCATTAGCTCCGCCGGATGATCATTTAACGCGCCTCTTCGCTTTTCATCCGTAAGGACATGTGAGATATACCCAAGTGTTACACCCACAAATATTCCGCCTACCACTGTCTTCACGAAATCAAAGAGGGTATCGCTTAACGAAAACTCTCCGCCCATGATGATGCCGATTAGAGAGAAGGTAATGATGGCACCTGCCGCATCATTAAAGGCCGACTCTGAAATAATCGTTTGCTTCATTTTCGAGCTGATATTCATTTTTTTGAATAGAGGAACCAATACCGATGGATCTGTTGATGCGACGACAGCACCTAATAAAAGCGCATAAATCATCGGGATATCAAATAAATACTTAGCAGCCACGCCGACGACTGCTGTAGAGATAAGAACCCCAACAGTGGCTAAGGATAGCACCGAAAATTTAACTTTGTTTAAGACCTTTAAATCGATTTCACGTCCGCCATCGTATAAGATGTATGCGGCACCAAAGGATAAAATCATCTGATTTTCCACTGGATACTTGCCGATATTGATGAGATCAAGCATGCTTGGTCCTAAGAGAATCCCCGCCAGGATATAAAGCACGACATCAGGTAGCTTGATGATATTACTGATCTTCGTAAATACGAGACCCACAAAAATGATAATCCCTACGATCATCATTAAATTATCTGCTGATTGAACCACTGAATTTTCCATTTTCCACTTCCTTATATTATAGACAACGTTTACACTATACGCTCCTAAGGTGTATAATTCAATTATATAAACATTATGAAGTAGTTAAATGAAAGTTAAGGTGGAACCATGGATTTACATTATCTAAAGCTCTTTCACTATATCGCCACAGAAGGTAGCTTATCAAAGGCGGCAGAACGCCTCTACATCTCACAACCAGCCCTCTCCATGCAAATTAAAAAGTTTGAACAGGACATCGGTCTTAAGTTGTTTGATAAAGAAGGTAACCGTAACGTCCTTAACGAAAACGGAAAAGTACTCTTTAAATATACACAGCGGCTATTCAAAATCATCATAGAAGCCGAGAATGAGCTTTTAAATGCTTCTGACCACATTTCCGGTACGGTACTGATCGGTGGTAGCAACTCCGCTGGAACCTATATACTCCCTCGAATCATCGGAGAATTTAAAAAACAGTTTCCATCAGTGACTGTCAATCTCCACGTTTCTGATACGAGAGAGATTGCACAGCTGGTGGCTGAAAACAAGCTTGATTTTGCAGTCAACGGTGGTGATGGACCTTATGGCAACGCCATCATTTCTGAACTTTTAATGACGGATGAGCTTCTACTGATCGCCTCACCTGAGTCACAAATTGCGAGACTCTATGACATTCAGCCTGAAAATCTGGAAAACATCCCCATCATCACTCATGAGCACCACTCTCAGCTCTATACGCATACTGAAAGAATCATCAATCAGTTTAAAATTAAAACGAGCATCTCCATGACGCTAGGTAGCATCGACGCCATAAAACAAGCGGTAGAAGCCGATCTCGGTGTTTCATTTATCCCTAAAACGGCGTTGAGATTTGAGCTCCATGCCGGCGTCTTAGTCGACATCCGGATTGGTAAGCATCATTTTCCATACCCCCAGTGCCTCATCTATAATAAAAACAGGTACCTAAGCCCCGCGACGAAGGAGTTTATGCGCCTCGTTAAGGATCGATTTAAGCACATGAAGTAACACGCTCATGCATAAGAGAAAAGTGCAGTTTCTGTTGAGATTACTCATCAGAAGCTGCACTTATTTATTTACGCTTGTACTTCTTTAAAATACTGCTTTAAATGCCCATACAGCGCTTTAAAATGCGCATGCTTCTTTTGGTAGTGACGATGCTTTTCTATGTCAGGTTCCACTGCATCCTCTGTTTTAATGATGCGCTGAGTGGCTTCCTCAACTGAACCATATGCGCCATCACCCACCGCTGCTAGGATGGCTGCACCCAGTGCGCCCCCTTGGTTGGTGTTGATGCCGACGATGCGGTGTCCGAACACATCCGCGAGAATTTGACGCCATTTAATGCTCTTCGCACCACCACCGATGACGCGAATCTCTTCTGTAGGAACGCCGATATCCGAGAGGATGTCAAGCGAATCCTTTAGTCCGAAGGCCACGCCTTCTAATAATGCTTTCGTTAGGTCCTTACGGTGACTGTTCATATCCATGCCGATAAAGGTCCCTCTCGCATCTGGATCAGCATACGGTGTCCGTTCCCCCATCAAATAGGGTAAAAACTGAACCTCCGTGATACGCTCGTCCACTTCGTTTAAAAGGGGTTCGATATCGCCCATGGCGATTTGATCTGACCACCATTTGAGACTGTTAGCGGCAGACAGCATCACGCCCATGCTATGGTATTTACCATTTGCATGACAGAAAGCATGAAGCCTGTTCTCGGCATCGACCTTATACTGGTCATGCGCAGCAAAGACCACCCCAGAAGTCCCTAAGGTTACAGAAATCACCCCTTCAGAAACGGTACCTGTTCCAATGGCACCTGCAGCCTGATCACCTGCACCACTGGTAATCAGTACATCACCAGGAATGCCCAGGATATCGAGAATTTCTCTTTTCACAGAACCCGTGACGTCATAGGACTCGTAAAGCTTAGGTAGCTGGTCTTCTCTGATGCCGATATACGCCAAAATAGGCGCACTATAGCATTTGTTCGCCACATCTAACAGCAGCATCCCAGATGCGTCAGAGTAGTCTGTGGCAAATTCACCTGACAGTTTATAGTTAATGTAATCCTTTGGAAGTAAAATCTTATCGATTCGATTAAAAATATCTGGGTGATTCTTTTTAAGCCAGAGAATTTTAGGGGCGGTAAATCCGGTTAGTGCTTTATTGCCCACTAAATCACTGAGTCCTTTAGGTGTGAAATGCGCTGTAAGCGCCTCGCATTCTTCTCCAGTCCTTTGGTCACACCAAATGATGGCTGGTGTTAACACATCGCCACTTTTATCCAGTGCAACCATGCCGTGCATCTGACCGCTAAAACTCAGGGCTTTGATCTGTTTTTTTGTTTCCGGGTTTCTTTCAGCGAGCAACACAAGCGCATCCATGGTGCCCTTCCACCAGTCTTCAGGCTGCTGTTCAGCCCAATTGGTGTGGGGGTAATAGACGGGATATTCCTGTGTCACTTCATCTATGATGGTACCATCTGTGGCCATCATTAGCACTTTTACAGATGATGTTCCTAAATCAATTCCTAAATACATAGGGACTCCTTTTAAGTTGATGCTTAAAAACCAAACATGGCCTTGAAGGGCAGTAGACTACTCCCCAGAACAGCACTGAGGGGTGCAATTTCAGAGAAAATAAGTCGATGCTCCTTCGATTCCTCTGACGAAAGGATCGATTTTAAAAAGACGGCCATTTCACCGCCGATAATAATCACTTCAGGATCCAGTCCCAAAAGGATGTTTTCGATTCCGATGGCCAAATGGGCGATGTATCGATTCAAAAGTTCGATGGCTATATGGTCATTTTGCGCATATGCGTCGAAAAATTCAGTAAGCGTCGATATGGCGTGTGCGGCGTTTTCATTGTACCCCTGGATTAACGCACGTTCAGAAGAGAATAACTCCCAGCAACCAGTTCTGCCACAGCTACACACCTTCGGCCCATCAGAAACACGCATATGTCCGAACTCACCTGCACTATTCGTGAAGCCTTTGGTAACCTCGCCATTTGAGATGATGCCGCATCCCACACCGTCAGTGATGGAGACATAGACGGCATTCTTAATGGGCTTCACCGTGCCGAGGATAACCTCTGCAAAAGCGGCGAGATTCGCTTCATTTCCAGTAAAAACCTCGATGCCACAGTCAGCCTCAAAGCCTTCAAAGGAAAAATTCGACACATGTAGATTAGGAGAATTGAGCAAAAGCTTCTGACCATCATCCACACTTCCAGGGAGTGCGAGCCCGATGCCCAGGCAATCCTGTTTCTCGATTTCGTGATTTTCGAGCAATCGGTCTATTTGTGTTTCGATAACCTTAAGGGCCTGTGGAAGTGTCATTCCTTCGATGGAAAACTTCACCATTTCCATGATCTCAGAGACGAGATTGGTCATGATGAGCGTCACCATGCGCGGCGTCACTTCTACACCGAAGCTGACACGTGCATTTTTATTGAACTTGAAGACGACGGGTTTGCGTCCGCCAGTGCTTTCAGCAATTCCCGTCTCTTCGATTAAGCCTTCCTCTATTAGCTGTCTGGTATTGGTAGTGACTGTGGTAATACTAAGCCCCAGTCCCTCTGCCAAATCCTTCTTTTGTATAATTTCATGATTCCTAAATACCTTCAGAATGCGGGCGCGGTTGATACGCTTGATCGTGCTTTGATCCATAGGATTTTTCATATGATCACCTCACTCCTAGTATAAGGGATTTCAAAAATCTTATCTATAAATATACTGATTGAGTATCGATTCAAGCATTTCCTGACGGCCAGAAGTATTGGTGATCTCCTTAAGTCCAAGTGCATACGCTTCAAGCTCTTCAAAGCCCACTTCACCTTTAACGATTTTCTCGCCGATTCCCGAACGATAGCTCGCATATCTGTCTGCAACAAATGACTCAAATACGCCTTCAGAAAGAATTTGATCCGCGATGAGAAGCCCTTTTGCATAGGTATCCATCCCTGCGATGTACGCATAAACCAAATCATCCAGCTCAAACGACCCTCTTCTCACCTTTGCATCGAAGTTGAGTCCGCCTGGTGCAAGGCCGCCATTTTTGAGGACTTCAATCATGGCTAATGTGGCATCGTAAATGTTCGTCGGGAACTGATCCGTATCCCATCCGAGCAGTGGATCGCCTTGGTTGGCATCGATAGAACCTAACATACCGTTGATACGCGATACGTTGAGCTCATGCTCGAAGGTATGTGCCGCTAACGTCGCGTGGTTTGCTTCGATGTTAAGCTTGAAATGCTTATCGAGCTTGTACTTGATCAGGAAGCTGATTACTGTCGCTGCATCGAAATCGTATTGATGCTTGGTTGGCTCTTTTGGTTTTGGTTCAATAAGAAGCTGCCCACCAAATCCGATTTTTTCCTTATAATCCACTGCCATCTTTAAGAAACGTGCAAGGTTATCGAGCTCAAGTGCCGTATCGGTATTAAGAAGTGTTTCGTAGCCTTCACGTCCACCCCAGAATACGTAGTTCTCACCACCGAGGCGGTGAGTGATTTCCATCGCTTTTTTCACTTGTGCTGCAGCAAATGCGAAGACGTCAGCATTTGGTGATGTGGATGCGCCGTGTACGAAGCGTTTATGTGTAAAGGCATTCGTCGTACCCCAGAGGCATTTGATGCCTGTTTCCTTCATTAATGACTCGATGTAAGCCACCATAATGTCCAGGTTCTCGTGCTTTTCTTTTAGTGAATCGCCTTCTGGTGCAATATCAAGGTCATGGAAACAGAAGTACTCGACGCCTAATTTTGACATGAGCTCGAATCCAAGGTCTGCCCTAAGCTTTGATTTCTCGATTCCTGAGAGCTCGTTCCATGGTCTGTCCATGGTACTGCCACCAAATGGGTCAGATCCTTCACCAGTGAGTGTATGCCAGTAGCTCATGGCAAATCTCAGGTGTTCCTTCATGGGCTTACCAGCCACCACTTTATCTGCGTCATAATACTTAAATGCAAAAGGATTCGTCGATGAACTGCCTTCATACTTGATTTTTTCGATATTCTTAAAATATGCCATAAGTGCCTCCAGTTTTTAAAGTCGTTTTAAAAAGTAGTTAAAAAATTTTCTCAATAGGGCAGCGTCATCCACTACCCTATTGAGTTACTCACATCATTAACCTTTTACGCCGCCCAGTGCAACCCCTTCGATAATGTATCTGGAGAGGAGGAAATAAGCGATGAAAATCGGCAGAACCGTTAGTGTCAGCCCGAGATAGACTGCCCCATATTCGGTCTTATAGATATCACCCCTGAGTAAGCTTACCATAATCGGCATGGTGTACTTATCATTATTGGTCAGAAGGACCAGTGGTAAGAATAAGCTGTTCCAGCTGGAAACAAACGAGAAGATCGCCTGTGTGGCCATGGCTGGCTTCATAATCGGGAGGATAATCTTATTGAAGGTGTAGAATTCGCTTGCCCCATCGATACGCGCTGCTTCCACGAGCTCAAGAGGTAATGAAGCCATCATGAACTGTCGCATGAAGAACACGGCTGTCGGTGCAGCGATAGTGGGTAAAATCAACGCCATAAAGTTGTTGGTCATCCCGATTTTATACATGAACTGATAGAAACCGATGACTGAAACCTGGGCTGGAATCATCATTACCGCTAAAATCAGTGTGAAGAATGGCTTTCTCATTTTCCAGTTATACGCGAAAATCGCATAAGCGGTCAGCGCTGAGAAATAGACGGTACAGAGGGTTGAAGCCACCGACACGATCATGGAGTTGGTTAATCCTTTGAGCGGATCGAATGTTTTACCCAGCAGTATTTTTAGGTTCTCGAACAAATGCGAAGATGGAATCAGTGATAATGCCTCTTGCTGGATTTGGAAAGTGTCACGCGTGGCATTGACAAACATGATCCAAAACGGCAAAACACTGAGAATCGCCAATATCAGGCAAACTGTGTAGGCGGTTACTTTAAATAGAAGGCTTCTATTCTTTTTCATCTAGATTACCCCCTGAGCTTTATTTGCCAATTTTCGTGCTTTTTCAGCGGCCTTCGCTTCTTTTCTGATTTGAATTTCGCTTTTGTCACGCATGAGGAAGAATAATGCTGCCGAGAAAACGGCGATGATGACGAACATGATCATACTTGCAGCAGCTGCTCGATTATAGAGGTAGCTACCACTAAAGGCTTGGTTATATATGAAAACGCTCGTGGTCAGTGTTGAATTGTCAGGGCCGCCTTGCATGAACAGCTGTGGAATATCAAACATGTTAAGTCCACCGATCATACTGGTGATTAAGACGTACAGTAAAATCGTTTTGATGTTCGGTAAGGTGATGTAGAAAAAGGTTTGAATACCATTTGTCCCATCGATTTCGGCGGCTTCGAAAATTTCTGGATTAATTCCAAGCACACCTGACGTTAAGATCAGCATGGTGTAACCATACCACATCCAAAACTGTATAAAGGCGACAATCCCCCTCGCGCTCATTTTGCTGACTAAGAAATAGATCGGTTCATCAACGATTCCCAGCTTTAACAGTAAACTGTTGACAGGACCTACAGGATAACTAAAGAGTGCGTAAAATAAAATGGCGATACTGGCTGCTGTGATGATATTCGGTAGATAGAACAGGACTTTGAAAAAGCCTTTGCCTCTCAATTTGTTGCGTCTCGATGTAAACCAAGCGGTTAACAGGAGCGCCATGAGAATCTGTGGAATAAAGTTCATGGTCCAGATCATAAATGTGTTGACGAGTGCTTGTCTAAAGGATTTGTTATTTAATATAAGCTCAAAGTTCTTAAATGGTTCATCAAGGAACTGCCAAGATGTCGCTGCTAGACCCTTATAATCTGTAAATCCCAGAACTGCCGTATAAAGAATCGGATAGAGCGAGAAGATTAAAAAGGCGAGGATAAAAGGCAAGCTAAAAATGTAACCATACTTTGCGTAACTGATGTTCTTCCGACGTTTCAACTTTTACTCACCTCCAAAATAATGGGATAGGAAAGAAGGTTTTTATCTATCCTATCCCAAACCACTTGTTAAAATTATTCTACAGTGACATCGAGGTTGTCCGCAACCATTTGTTTAAAGTCTTCAAGAGCTGCTTCACGTGATTTTTCACCTGCAGTATAAGCTCTTACTTGGTCACGCCAGAAACGGTTGATGGTTTCATCGTATTGTGTCAAGTTTTTACCATTAGCAAATTGGTTAGCTGGAATAAAGACGTCAAACATGTTTTGGCCTGCTAAGAATTCAAGCTCGCCATTAGAGATACTCATAACTTTACCAGAAGCAACTGCATCTTTAGTGCCGCCTGGGCCGTTAAGTGTACCGTTTGCCCACATATACTGTAAACCTTGCTCAGAAGTATCAAGTGTGATCCACTCGATGATTTGGCCTACCGCTTCTTTCTTTTCAGAAGATGCAGAACCTAATACCCAAGTACCGCCCCAGAAGAAGCCTACTGGTGGCTCACAAACTGCCCAATCACCAAAAGTGTCGCCAGCGTTGTTTGCGATAACGTAGTTGATCATCCAAGCTGGTCCGAAGTATCCGAGGATTTTCTTAGCGCCAGCATCTTTCATGTCAGCAAACCAAGCATCTTGCCAGTCTTGTGTATCGTTATGGTAACCGTTGTCTTTAAGTTTTTTAGAAAGGTCTAAGAATGCTTCACGCTTAGGGTCGATAACGAGCTTGCCATCTACTACCCAAGGTTGATCTGAGCTGTTTTCAACTGCATGCCATGGGTCACCATCGCCAGAAACGATACCGTAGCCTTTAGCTTTGAGTTCTTCAGCTGCTTTAAAGAATTGATCCCAGCCTGGTCCGATTTTTTTGCTGATTTCTGCTGGATCATCTGTTCCCCAAGTGTCTTTAGCGATTGAACGACGGTAAATGAACGCACCGCCAGTTGCTTGGTAGCCTAAGCCAACCACTTCGCCATTAGGGTTAGTACCGATATCGATGGTGTACTGTGCGATATCCGCATCAGCGATTTTCGCATCTACATCGATTCCTAAATCTTTGTAAGTTGCAGCGAATTGTGACGCATCGCCTTGAGTATACTTAAGGATAAATGCTGCCTCAGCTGCGAAAAGGTCAGGTGCATCTGCGCCGCCAGAAGCTAAAGCTTGGTCGAGTGCAGGTTGGTAAGCACCATCAGTTGTAGCGATAATCGTCGTTTTGATTTCGTATTTTGCTGCGAATTCAGGGTTTAATTCTAAGTACTTTTCTACCATTTTTGGTACTTCATCAGTAAATGACCATACATTAAGCACTTCTTTTTCAGTAGAGCCTGCACTAGCAGTTGTTTCTGCTGCAGCTGCAGTCGTTTCAGCTGGTGCAGTTGAATCTGTGTTTGATCCACATGCTACTAAGCTAAACATCATCACTGCGATGAGTAATAAACTTATTAGTTTTCTCATTGTCTTCCCCCTAACATATTCTTGAGTAACATACTTGAATAAAGTTTATGTGAACTTATTCTACTAAAAATACGAACGACTCTCAATCCTGCAGCTGCTCAATCATAAGAAATCTTCATTCATATGGTTACTAGAGTAAGTTTTCACCGAAAATTAAATCGTCACGTGAATCAGCTTGCAACTTACCCCCGCAAGCTTGGTGCTTAGTGCATCTGGCTGACTGACACCGGCATGCACCGTGAAGTGATGGCTATCGATAAAACGTCTTCCCTTATCATCCACGACTTCGAAGGCTGATGGTTCAAGCTTGAATTCCATTAGCTTTTCTTCGCCGACCTTAAGATGCATGCGCTTAAACCCGCAGAGCTTATGGTTTAAAACCGCCCATTTTGATTCTTCATCCTTGATATATAACTGGATGACTTCATCCGTATCCATGGTGCCAATGTTTTTAGCGCGTACCAGAATCGTTTTTAAAGTCGAATCATAAAGCATCTCAGTGATTTCTACTTTAGAATACGTGAGACCATAACCAAAAGGATAAAGGACATTATTCTCAGCAAATCGATAGGTACGGTTCTTCATGCTATAATCTTCAAAGCTTGGAAGCGCTTCGGCACTTTCATAGAACGTGACCGGTAGCTTACCTGAAGGCGATACTTTTCCGAAGAGGATATTAGCCAGAGCTCTACCGCCTAACTGACCCGGATACCACGCATGGATGATGGCATCTGCGTTTTCACCCTTAGGATTAATGGCGCTTCCTGCAGCCACGACGATAATCGTCGGTTTATTTAATGAAAGGACTTTCTCTACCAAAACTTGCTGTACCTTCGGTAAGAACAAATCCATTTTATCGCCCGCTGCAAATGCATTTCCCGTATCGCCCTCTTCGCCCTCGATGGTGGCATCGAGTCCTACACAGAGAACAATCACATCTGAGTGCTCTGCAACAGTCATCGCTTCTGCATAGCCATCGCCAGGTTCACCTAGTGGTTGAAGAGATGGTTTAAAAAGATGGGATCCCTCAGCGAAATAAATACGACCATTAAAGGCTTCTCTAATTCCTGAAAGGAAAGTCACATGTTCATCGACTGTACCGAAGTAATTTCCTCTTAAAGCATCGATACTATCGGCATTTGGACCGATGACACCGATCGAACTCAATTTCGATGGATCTAGTGGTAATAGCCCATTATTCTTAAGGAGGACCATGGCGTTTTCAGAACATTTGAGCGAAAGGTCCTTATGGGCTTTTGAGCTCACCACATCATATGGGATTTTATCAAACGCGCATGCTTCATCGAACATTCCGAGTTTAATACGAGTGGTCATTAATCGGGTCGCCGATTCTGTGGCTTTATCCACTGGCGCTAATCCATCCTCAATCGCTTCTAGTAGGCAATAGTAGCTATCCCCACAGTTGCAATCTACGCCATTTGATAAAGCCATGGCCGCTGACTCCTCAGCTGTATTCGTCACCATGTGACGCGTATGGAAATCTCTCACTGCCCAGCAATCGGAAACGAAGTGACCTTCGAAGCCCCATTTGTTTAACGTATTCATCAAGAAAGGGCTGGCACATGCAGGCTCACCATTTAAGCGGTTGTATGCACCCATGACGCTTTCAACCTTTGCTTCTTTAACTAACGCTTCAAACGCTGGCAAGTAGGTTTCATTTAAATCTTTAGGATTTACCTGAGCATCAAACTCGTGACGAATGCCTTCTGGACCACTGTGACAAGCAAAGTGTTTGGCACAAGCTGCTGTTTTAAGAATTGGGCCTTCGCCTTGGAGTCCCTTTACGAAAGCCGTTCCCAGCTTAGCCGTTAGGTAGGGACATTCACCATAGGTTTCTTGCCCTCTTCCCCATCTAGGATCACGAAAGATGTTGATATTCGGCGACCACATGGTAAGCCCTTTATAAATACCCACGTCTCCGTGTTTTTTACTCTGGTTGTATTTAGCACGCGCTTCTGTGGCACATACATCGGCCACTTCTTGCATCAGATCTTGATCGAACATGGCCGCTAGACCGATGGCCTGTGGAAACATGGTAGCGGTTCCCGCTCTGGCAACGCCGTGTAGGGCTTCGTTCCACCAATTATATGCAGGGATGCCCAGTCGATCGATCGCTGCTGCATCATAATTGAGTTGACTGACTTTTTCAGCAGTGGTCATCTTAGAAACCAAATCCGCCGCTCTTTCCTTCGGACTTAACTTTTGATTTTTAAACTTATCCATCTGTCTTCCTCTCGTGTTTATAATGTCACAATTCCCAAATCTCGATGTTTCAATTCTTGAACACGACTAGAAAATGTGTTATACTCGTTTTCGAAACCGTTTTAGTTTATTTCCTTTAAAAAATCAAACGAATTGCTCTTAATCGTTTGATTTAAAGGGTTTCGTAAAATCGAAATCGTTTTCGATAATCTGATTATACTTAAATTTTTTTAATAGGTCAATACAAAAATTTGAGATTATGTACAGATTTTTATATTTAAAAAGGAGGACTTATGTCAAAAGCGCATGCCATCACACTTAGAAGCCAAAGTGGACTAACAGTTACGATCCTCACATTAGGGGGGATTATCACAGAAATTTTAGCAGTCAATCGCGATGGGGTTCGTGAAAACGTCGTCTTAAATTATCCAAAACTTAGCGATTATGAAGCAAACCCCTCCTTTTTAGGATGCATTATCGGTCCAGTGGCCGGAAGAAGTAAAAATGGACAGATCTTCGTCGATGAACGTATCGATGTGCTGGATACGCGTCTTCACCCCAACAGTCTTCATAGTGGAACGGATGGCCTACATCAAGTGTACTGGACTGTTTCAGAGCAAAGTGATCAGCATGTGACACTGACTTACACAGCAAAGGATGGCGCGTTCCCATGGAATCAAATCCACTACGCCGTCACTTACAGCGTATCTGCTGAGACACTGACCATCGATTACTTCGCCGCGTCAAAGGTCAAAGCGTATCTATCCATGACCAACCACAGCTATTTTAATCTTAGCGGAAAGCCCGAAACCACCATACTGAGTCATGAATTAATGCTAAACTGCAGCCATTTTGCACGCATAAATAACGAAAGCCTACCAACTGAACTGGTACCACTAGAAGGCTCAGCTTTAGACTTTTCTAATAAGGCTCCACTTGAAACGGCAGTTAATAGCAGTGCTCCAGACATCTTAATCGCTGCTGGTATCGACCATCCATTCAAATGCCATAATATAGCCAACATCGCTGAGCTCACAGATGCTGCCAGTGGTAGACAGCTTAAGGTTTCCACTACCCAGCCATATGTGGTCATCTACTCTGGGAATTTCCTCGCCGCTTCTGAGAGCCCATCCGGTTATACATTTACTAAACATGCAGGAATATGTTTCGAAACGCAGGATCTACCCAACATCACCGAAAGCAACCTCGATGATATCCATTATTTGAATGCTGACCAACCATATCGGCATCGCACCGTTTTTGAATTTAGTCCCCTGTAAACGCGAAAAAACAGCCTTTTGGCTGTTTTTTCGTGTTCAGTGGAGTTGTAGGTTGTTTTTGATCTATAGGCTATTTCCTCATTTTTTTGCCATGGTACTTTTACCAGGAATCAGTTCCACACCCACTGTGATGCGTGTGAAGTCATCAGACTTGGATTCGATCATCTGGATACATTTCAGGGATGCTTGTTTCCCCATACGAGACGTATTCTGCTTAATGGTGGTGAGCCTCGGTGAAACGAGTTCGCCGATTTCAACGCCGTCAAACCCAGCTACAGAAATGTCTTCAGGCACTCTAAGGCCATGTGCCCTTAAGGTGTTGATTCCCCAGATGGCAGAGTAATCATCAGGATACAATATGGCTGACGGTAATTTATCTCGCCCTAAAATCACCTTGGTGGCATCGATATTAGGTTGCTTTTCACTGTATTTCGATTTGATGAGCATGTCGTCGCTAAAGGGAATTCCCTCTTCCTCAAGTGCTTTTTTAAAGCCGCGTATACGTTCTTCTGTAACGTAGACCTCGTGGCCAAAGACGTAGTTGATGTCTTTATGACCTAGTGAAATTAAGTACTTCGTCAGTTCGTAAACCCCTCTGAAGTTATCGGACATGATGGCACTAATGTGTTCGGAATAATAGTCGATGGCAACTACTGGAATATCGCTGTCCATGAGCTCCTGAACCATAGGCTCATCGAACTCGATACAAGCGATGACCACACCATCGATTTTTCTTCGGTTACAATGCTCGAGGTAGGACATTTCAACGCCACCTAAATTCTTCGAAATAAAGGTGATGTCATAGCCCATCTCTTCCGCCTGTTCTTTTACACCTTGCAGCACCTGCGAGAAAAAGTAATGCGTTAAGCCGCTGTGACTTTTATCTTCAAAGAGAACGCCGATATTCCACGTTTTGTTCGTACTCAGCGCTCTGGCCTGTAAATTTGGCACAAACCCAAGCTCTTTGGCTTTTTTTAGTATTTTTTCCCGAGTCTTTGCACTGACGTCAGGATAGTTGTTCAGCGCTTTTGAAACTGTCGCGCTGGAACATCCGCACGCCTGTGCCACATCATATATCGTAACCATAAAGGCATTCCTCCTAAATGTCGAAACCGTTTTCGACATTTTGATGATACACTAAATGCGTTAAAACGTCAACATGGCACGCCATTTATTTTTGAAGTAAATGATAAACGGCGCCGATGAGGTTTGCATCTGCCCCTTTTTCACAGCGCTGAATCAAAGGTCGGGACATGAAGCCGAACAGCTGCTGGTATAGGATATCAAACTGCGCTTCTATCTTCTCGATAAAGTCATGGCGATTGCTCACCGCACCACCGATTAAAATCAGTTCTGGATCATAGACGTGCTGAAGATTATGAAGCCCATAGGCAAAATTTTTAAAAAACTGCGTGACACATGCGCTAGCGACCTCGTCGCCATTATCGGCAAGCTCAAATACCAGCTTGCCATTTAATGTTTCCGCATCTTTTCCTGAACGCTTTGCATAATCCTTCACCAGTGCCAATGTAGACCCGTTCGCACTCCAGTTGACTGGCGTGCCATCCGGCTCAAAGCCCGTGATGAAAAACCCAAACTCGCCAGCAAATCGGCGATGACCAGGGATGATTTTTCGGTCGATGATCACAGCCCCACCGATTCCCGAGCCACAAACCACCAACGCGACATTACGCGCATCCTTTGCACCACCAACCCAGAGCTCGCCCAGTGCAGCACAGTTGCCATCATTTTCTGCAGCGTAAGGATAACCATACTTCTCACCTAAAAGACGTGCAGGGTTGGTATTTTTAATGTAGATCAAAGCGCCTTCACTTAGTGCCTCAGCTGTGTCAGTATCTGTTGCACATGGCTGACTGACTGCGATTCCCTTTATAGTTGAACGTGACTCGCCCCATTCGACGACCTGGTATAAAACTGCCATAAAGTCGTCGAAGTTTGTCAGTGGCGTGGGATGACTATTTTTTTCCAGTATGTTGCCATCTGCATCGACGATGGCTGATTTAATGGCTGAACCGCCAATATCTATGGCCAAATAGTTCATCGTATCACCCCAAGTTCCTTCCATTAGACGCGATCACCTGCTTATACCACTCGAAGGAATCCTTCTTAAGGCGCTTAAGTGAACCCGACTCAAAATCGATATGGACGAAGCCGTAGCGTTTCTTAAAACCATTGAGCCAACTGAGCAGGTCTGTAAACGACCACGTACAGTACGCCAGAAGCTCGACACCATTATCGATGGCGGCTTCACAGGCTTCGATATGCTGTCTTAGAAAACGGATGCGATAATCATCATGCACGGCTTCATCTTCAGTGACCACATCATAAGCACCTAAACCATTTTCGCTGATGATGATAGGAAGATCATAACGCGCTTTTAGAATCTCTAGGCCATATCTAAGACCATCAGGATCGATGGCCCAATCCCAGTCCGTATATTCCAAGCTTTCGTTTCTTACATGCTTATATAATCCAGGTACGCCGTTTTCGCTTTGCGTCCCCTTTTTCCCAGAGGTGTTCATGCCGCTAAAGCCCACACCATCCTCTGGATTATATGCTACCATAGCCGTTTGATAATAGTTGATGCCGATAAAATCACAGAGCGCCGCCCCGTTTTTCATCATTTGGACTTCGTCATCAGTGACCACGGGCATCACACCCTTTTTCGTATAGTATTCGGCACCTTTTTCAGGATAGGTGCCTTTATAGTAGCTGTCCAAATACCAAAGCGGTCCTGTGGCATCGAACATTTCCTTCGCATAAAGGTCTTCAGCCTTCTCACTGGCTGCATATGAGGGTGAATAGGCGATACTGGATCCGATCATTCCCGTGTATCCCCGCTCTTTATAGGCGATGACGGTCTTCGCATGTGCTAGCACAGTGTGATGGAAGGTCTTTAAGAAAAGCGCTTCATCCTCATATCCAGGGGGATGTAGCTTCATGACATAACCAAGTGAAGTAAAAATGTTCGGCTCATTCATGACGATCCAGTGCTTGACGCGATCGCCAAAGCACTCGAAACACTTAATCGCGTACTGTACAAAATCATCGACCACGTCTAGAGATTCCCAGCCGTTGTAACGGTCCTGAAGTGCTTTAGGCAAATCCCAGTGGTAAAGCGTTACCATTGGCACAATTTCGTTTGCTAAGAGCGCATCGATGAGCGCATTATAAAATGCGATGCCCTCTGCATTCTCTGCTCCGGTTCCCTCAGGAAAAATACGCGTCCACGCGATGGAGAATCGGTAGGTTTTAAGCCCCATTTCTTTCATGAGGGCAATGTCTTCATTAAATCGGTGATAGTGGTCGCAGGCCACATCGCCATTTGTTCCTTCGAAGGTCTTACCTGGAAGGTGTGCCCACTCATCCCAGATGGATGGTCCCTTTCCCCCTTCTTCAAAAGCGCCTTCGATTTGGTAGGCGGCTGAGGCGGATCCCCATAAAAAATCGCTGCTAAAGGTCATTTTTTCCTCCAGTATTGCAAAATTTTTTCAAAAAAAAGTCCCTAGGGGACTTTAATTAAGGAAATTACACGATTATGCAATTTCCCGGTTAATCTTATGCATAAGATAGCTCAAATAAAAACTGATGGCATCATTAAACTTGCGGATGTCATATCCGGTTACCGTTTCAAGTTTGTTGAGGCGATAAATTAAGGTATTGCGATGGATAAAGAGTGCTTGAGCTGTCTCGGTGATGTTGAGGTTGTGATCGAAAAACACCAGCGCTGTTTGCTCCAGCTCCGAATCGTTAATCATGTTTGGCGTCTGCTTCCCCTGTGATTTTAATATGGATTGGAGAAGCAAAGGAAACCTTAAATCTTCATATCGAATGACTCTGGAATGCTGTTTAAGCTTATGCGCCAGATCATAGAGCATGTTAAGCTGCAGATACGCCTTACGGAGTTCCTCTGGATGGTGAATCCGCTCGCCAGTGATGATGTGAACACTGGTTAACGCTTCCGATTCGATGATACTTAGCACCTCAGCAGGCGTAACAGGCGACTCACTGACGAGAATCACGAACGCATTTTGAGAAACCTCTAAAATCACATCCTTGGTAAAGGTGGATTGTAAGATGGCGAGCACGTCCTCGCGACTTTCCTTAAACGCGACCCGCCATAAATTTAAAGGGAATCTTTGAAGTTTAGACAGCTGCACATAGCCACCTTCTTCTAGAATAATCGCCGACTCGTTAGTGATGTTTTTCTCCAGCCAATACCGTACCAGCTTCGATTCAGTCGCCGAAAGCTTCCGGTCGATGACGATGAAATGGTGCCCATCAACAGGAAAAACGGTGTGGTTTGACCTGCGCGTCGCGCTTTGCTCTGTGGTGTATTCGATATCGCACTCTAAAAGGATCTCCAGTTCTTTAAGTCGGTCTTTCATCGCCCTACTCCTGTGTCTAGAATTTTCCATGTGTTACAACCATTTTAGCATATTCCAGGCACAAAACTGAATAAAACTATTTCAGTGCATTATAGAATCGACTGTTCAGTTTCAGGATCGAACAGGTGAATTTTTTCAGGATCGAAGCTTACCACTAAATCTTGGTTGAAGGCGATTTCTTTGTTTGCATCTTCCTTCGCGATAAAGTGTTTGCCGTTTAAAACGAAGTATACGTTCAAATCGCTTCCCAGAAGCTCGGTTACTTCCACTTTCACTTTTAAGCCGGCACCAGAATCAGACATTCTCACGTTTTCTGGTCTAACCCCGATGACGAGTTCTTTACCGAGCTTATCCTTTGCTTTTGCTTTCGCGCCACTGGCTGGATTAAGGGGTAATGTGGTGCCATCGATATTCACTACATAGCCTTCGCCTGCAGCCTCCACTTTGCCTCTAAAGAAGTTCATCTGTGGTGCGCCGATAAAGCCTGCTACGAACATGTTTGCAGGATGGTTATAAATCGTTTTAGGATCTGCAACTTGCTGGATGATACCGTCGTTCATGACGCAGATACGCGTACCCATGGTCATGGCTTCTGTTTGATCGTGTGTGACATAGACAAACGTCGTTTCAAGACTGTTATGAAGCTTGATGAGCTCTGCTCTCATCTGAACCCTTAGCTTAGCATCGAGGTTTGAGAGGGGTTCGTCCATGAGGAATACTTCAGGCTTTCTAACGATGGCACGGCCAAGTGCAACCCTCTGACGTTGACCACCTGAAAGTTGCTTTGGTTTTCTGGTGAGAAGCTGTTCGATATCGAGTATTTTCGCTGCTTTATCGATACGCTCTTTAATTTCATCCTTTGGTGTCTTTTGAAGCTTAAGGCCAAATGCCATGTTATCATAGACGCTCATGTGTGGGTAAAGGGCATAGTTCTGGAAAACCATGGCGATGTTTCTGTCTTTAGGCGCAACTTCGTTAACCACTTGATCACCGATAATCATTTCGCCACTTGAGATACCCTCAAGACCAGCGATCATACGGAGTGAAGTCGTCTTACCACAGCCAGATGGACCAACGAGGACCATAAACTCCTTATCCTGAATCTCCAAATTAATGCCTTTAACAGCGTGAAATCCATTTTCGTAGATTTTATTGATGTTTACTAATGAAACCTTAGCCATAACGCCTCCTGAATTCCTATTTTTATCATGGTCTCATTATATTAAAGTCCTGATAAAAATGATATTGGCGAAAGTGACGAAAAAAGTTGTAGGAAATGACAGGTTATGTCTGAGGGGATGCCTTTTCTGTTTTGATCATAAAGTGTGTCAGCAAGGCACCTAAAGTACATAGCCCTAAATTCATCATGAAGATCAGCGTGTAATCGCCATGTAAATCGACCAAATAGCCTGAAACAGATACCCCTAAAATTGCCCCTAATCCATAGGCGGTAAACATCAATCCGTAGTTTTGGCTATAATGAGTTGCACCGAAATGCTTCATGGTTGCCGTTGGTGCGATGGCTAGCCAGCCACCTAGGTTGAACCAAAAGATAGCGAAGCTGATAAAGTAGACGGGCTCATGGCCCTTCCCGAAGAGCACAAGGAGGAGCGACGCCATAGAAATCATCGCATAGGATAAATAAATGGCGGATTTCGTCTGCCACCTATCCGTAAGCCACCCGAAAAATGGGCGTCCTAAACCGTTGAAAATCGCCAGAATCGCCACGATTCCCGCCACCTGAACCCTAGACAGGCCGACGTATTCGATGCCGACGATACTGGTGATTCCCACCAGCATCAGACCCATCATGGTACCGATGACATAATTCACATAAAGACCATAAAAGCGACGCTCCTTTATCATCTGCACTGTCTTAAACGCGACAGATGTATCGCGAGGATTTATCTTCGCCTGAAACCTTTCCACTTCATGGGTTAAAGGGAGTTTGAACATCAGAGACAGGAGCGATAACAAAAAGGCAAACACCACGCCTAACATTAAGAAGGTCTGATGAATGCCGAAGGTGTGAATCATTTGATTCGCCACGGGTGCCATGATGAGCGGTGATAATCCAAACCCTACGAGTACAAGTCCCACAGCAAGGCCTTTCTTATCAGGAAACCACTTTGCCGCCACGTTCATAGGAACGCCATACGCGATGCCTACACCCGCACCCGTTATGACGCCATAGGTTACCGTCAAGCCGTAAATACTCGTGGTAAATGACGAAAGAACCCATCCCAGTGAAACGAGCGTACTCCCCATCAGCAGGATGGTTCGGGGCTTAAAACGGTTGATTTGCTTACCTGTCAGAAACATGAACAGCGCGTAGAATGCCAGCGCCACCATGTAAGGCAAACCGCTCTGAAAATGGTTGGCCCCATAGGCTTCCTGAATCGGCCCCCTAAAAACACTATAGGAATAGACCGTTCCTAGGATCAACATGAGTACCGTGCCACTCAAAATATATCTAACTCTCATCGATTAATCTCCCAAAAATAGATTTTTTCTATTTTATCATAATCTCGAGAAAAGTCATCGAAAATATTTTATAATTTAATTGGACACTTGATGCTTCTCATCCGTTATATAGGTGTAATCACTCAGAAAGTGACGGTTAATTTATGCAGCTGTATCAGATTTATGAACGTGATCGCGCGACGCTCGTGCGATACGCAAACACATTGACCCAACATAAAGAAGATGCCGAGGACCTCGTGCAACAGGCTTATGTAAAAGCGATCATGAAGGAAGCGCTGTTTGATACCATGCATCCGAATCAGGTAATGGCATGGCTCTATCAAACGATCAAGAATCTCTTTATCGATCAGTAGATGCACTATCGAAAATAAGACGCTCCGCTATCGGAACGACGATACAGATTCCGCGTGACGCCGAGCTGATCCTACAAAATGGCGAGTGCCACATCAATGCAACGCGAATCAACGGCTTTAAAGGGAAGACTTTTTTCATCATCAATGGTGTGGCCATTTTTGATGAGACTGTGGCGGTGGAAGATTTAGAAAAAATCGCACGCATGATGATCAACGGACGACTTATTATGCCTGAAACCCTTTTGGGAGCACTGGGGGCTAGAGTCCAAATCAACGGCGATACCGTGGCGTTAAAATCAGGTGAACAGTACAAAGAGGATGTGTTTAAGCTCGATGACATCAACCTTTACGGCATAGCGGAGGGTACTAAGCTCGTGGTGGATCAGTTACATGCGCTCGAGGACTTCGACCAAGCCTTATTTCACGAAAAAATTTCTGCGATTAGAGTGCTTGAAGAGGTGGTCACGACTCATGCAAACCTCAAGATGATCGCCAAATCCATCACCAACTACCTGCAAGTAGAAAAAGTTGTGGTGCCCGATGGTTATGCTTATTTCGACTCCCTCACCTTAGATGAGAAGAAACTCCAAACGCGGAACGCTCGGAACCTGTTTATAAAAGGGCAGCTGACCATCGATGTGAGTTCCAGTTTACTCCTAGAGAAGATCACAGGCATCATCTGTGACACGCTAGAACTCAACCAATCTGAATACGATGTCCTGAGGCCCATCCTCGTTAAAGCGGCAAATATCAAATGGAAAGACCATGGCGATACCATGAACATGACCCATTTGTTAATTAGCGATTACTACTTGAACCAAGTGGATTCCGTGTCTTTTACAAATTACGGTAAGCTGGTGTTTGATAATACCGTTTCACGAGAGCTCTTCGAAGCGAAAGTGACCCGCATCGAAAACTATGGTGTGGTATCCTGTCCACAGGACCTCTACGCACATGTACTAAAAAGGGTCATCAAGAATTTCGGAAAAGTTAAAGTTCATGAAGAGGAAGCCTACTCTCCCGATTCAGAAGACGAAAATGTCATCTCTGGTCTTGGTTTTTTAGAATTCTAGCGATTCATATAAAATAAACCCCATTGTAACGCTGACATCCTTCCATGCGTTATAATGGGGCATTTTTTTGCTTTTCGATTATCTATTTGACGATTTCTCCTGGCCAATCCATGATGCCACCAAAATCAAAAATCTGTGTGTATCCCAGTTCCAGCAGGAGCGCACTTGCCTGGGCGCTCCGGTTACCACTTCTACAGTAAATTAAAAGCGTGGCATCCTTATCCTTAAGCTGAGTTTTTGCTAAGGTTTCCAGCTGATCGAGGGGTAACAGTAGGGCGCCTTCTATATGACCTTCATCATATTCCGCTTTGGTTCTGACATCCACCAAAACATAGGGCTCACCAGATGCCATCATCTCGATGGCCTTTTCTGCATCAATGGTGTTAATGACAGCAGCCGGCTCTGTGGATTCAGTATCTCCAGATGTTTCCGTCGCCTCTGTAGATGCCTCGCTCGCTTGATTCTCAACTTCGTTTGCACATCCAACGAAGAATCCTAGTGTCAAAATCATGATGGTTAAAACCATCATGACATTTCTCATCTTGAGCTTCCTATTTATCATCATTTTAATGTCCTTTCATAAAGTGCATTTTTTTAAATATTTTTCTTTTATTACCCTAATTTTATCATGTTTCACAACAAAACTCACACGAAAGCATCCCATCATGATAAAATATATTTAACACCCTTGTTTTTTTGAGGCCGCACCGTTTAGGAGAGTGAATACATGGTCGTGATGTTCATTAGTCTGGACTTATTAAGGATAAAAATCGAGAAACTGCTCGTTCAATTTGGAATCACAGAAATGCAAGCCGTGAAAGATAACATGGTTTCATTGACGTCGAAAAATTTTATCTACCCAGACGCAAAACTCATCATCGTAGATGTGAACAGCGGTGGATTTGACGCCATAGAAGTGATTTCGAATCTTCGAAAAAGCATAAAAAGCAAGCACCTCCCCATACTCGCGCTTGGAAATAGCACCGATTCCTCGGTTGCCAGTAAACTGATTAAGCTGGGGTGCACCGATTATATGAGCAAGCCCTTTGATGACATGGCCTTTGCCAGTAAGGTACTCGACATGATGCGACCAAAGGAAAATGCCCGACCTACAACTGACGATGCCGTTATAACCATCCCCCAGGCACCCTCAGAGGACCGACCGCTTGAGTACGTGAAGTTGACTTGGAATGCATCCTTTGAAACCGGCATCGAAGCCATCGATGAAGAACATCGTAGCATCGTGGAAAACTTCGAGAAGCTCTATCAGCTCATGAGCACCGGTCAAGGGCATGATTTTTATGGCGAGCTGCTAGGATTTTTAACAGGATACATCGACACGCATTTTGCAGACGAAGAAGCCTTCCAGCTTAAAATCGGCTACCCGCATCTTGAGGACCACATTAAGCGTCATCAGTATTTCAAAGAAAGAATTACAGCGTTTATTAAGACACAAAGCGCTCCGATCAGCAACAGCGATCTGATTAAGCTCAATCTGTTTATTAAGGACTGGCTTATCCAGCACATTTTGAACGAAGATCGAAAGATTGGCGATTATTATAAACAGACGCAGGACTAACTTCATAAGCCTCTTTTTAGACTAAAAAAATCCCTTGAAGCACCGCTCCAAGGGATTCGTATTTTACTGTTTTATTCCGCCATTTCAAGTGCGATTTTCATCATATTGGTGAAGGCGAGCTGACGTTCTTCAGAAGTGGTCAGTTCATGTGTCACGAGATTATCCGAAACCGTTAATAAACAAGCTGCTTTTTTACCGGTCACATTAGCGTTATGGAAAAGTGCGAACGACTCCATCTCAACTGCCACACAGCCATGCTTTTCATAGATTTCTTTATACGCGTTAAAATCCTCTCTGTAGAAGACATCCGAAGAGTGGATGCGCTCAACATGTACTGGAATATCGATTTCCTTAGCGATCTCAAGAAGTCTAGCATTAAGCTCCGCAGAACCCTCTATCACTTGACTTTCATAGCCGCCCTGTACCTTAGCAAATGACGACTCGCTCCATGCATCTTTAGCGAGGATGACATCATAAAGCTTCATGTCAGCTGTATAGCCACCACATGATCCGATTCTGATGATGTTTTCCACATCGTAGAACTTATAAAGCTCGTAAGAGTAAATACCGATGCTCGGCATCCCCATACCGCTCGCCATAACAGAGATTTTTCTACCTTTATAGGTACCTGTATAACCAAGTACATTTCTTACGCCGTTAAACTGGATCACGTCCTCTAAAAAAGTATCTGCGATAAATTTAGCGCGTAATGGGTCACCTGGCATCAGGACAGTTTTTGCGATCAAACTTTTATCCGTCGTTTCTATATGCGGGGTTGGTATCATAATTAGCCTCCTTAAAATTTCAAAACATAATCACTAGAACAGTATACCCTAAATCAGAAAAAAATACCTTATTTTGATTATTTTTTTGTAGTTTTACAATAAGAACCTTCGCCACTCATCCACTTCACGCTGGGCTTTTTCATACCCGCGTTTATAAGAATCCTCTAACTTATAAAAGTTAATTTCACGATTGCTGATGGGCATATGATCTGGATAGAAAAGATAGGCCTTTCCATCACGCTCTAAATCCTCCAGTTCCTCAAGTGTCCGGTTATAAACATCATGCCGCTTCATCATGGCTTCCACCATGGCAGGATACTTACGATAAAGCGTCCTCATCACGGCCGTAAATCGCATCGGCGTTTTACGATACCCTTTTTCACGCGTTAGCACGACGAAAAACTTCTCATAGCCATCACGTTTCGCCACATCGAGCGCAATCCCACCTGCGAGTCCTCCATCCACGTAAACATGCTCATTTAGCATGGTGGGTGGCATGAAAAGGGGCAGTGAGGAGGACGCACGGACGATTTTCATCAGGTCCTGAAGGGTTTGCACATCCGCTTTTGAATAATAATGGAGTTCCCCTGTTTCGCGTTCAAACGCACCGATCCTAAGTGTGGCGGGATTATTCATAAACGTCTGAAAGTCGAATGGGAACCGCGCTGAAGGTAGCGGCGTTTGTTCATAAAGGTATTCTGATCTAAAATAGCCCTCTCCTTTAAAAAAGTATCGCCACCCTCCGAAGTTGGGATCCTGTACCAGCTCCACAAACGCACTTTTCGCCCGAACAGTATCCCGTGACATATAGTTAACACTGTGACTTGAGCCAGCTGATATACCCGCGATATAGTCAAAGTAAATTTCATTTTCAAGCAAGGTGTTCACTACCCCAGCGGTATAACTCCCCCTCATACCGCCCCCCTCAAAGATGAGCGCCGTATTAAACACATTATTTTTCATCGTTACAATCTCCTATAGTGGTGATAAAATTAAGTATAATTGCAAATCATGATGATCGTTAAACAAATCCATTTAGAAAGTGTGATGCCATGGAAAAAACAGTTGCTATAATCGATCTCGGGTCCAACTCCATCCGTATGAACATCCTTTCCATCAACAAAAATGGTGGATACAGTATACATGAACAAGCCAGTGAAATGGTGCGTCTCAGCGAGGACATGGGGCCAGAGATGGCGCTCAAGGAAATCCCTATAAAACGCACGATCACAGCACTACACTACTTTAAAAGCCTGATCGACGCTAATCAAACCACTGAAGTTTACGCGCTCGCCACTGCTGCTGTCAGGCTCGCGGTGAACCAAGCGGACTTTTTAAACCGCATCCAAGCCGAAACGGGATTTGTGTTCACCGTGTTATCTGGTTTCCAGGAGGCGTACTACGACTATCTCGGTGTAGTGAACACCCTATCTCTAGACCATGCGCTAATTTTAGATATCGGTGGCGGAAGTACTGAAATCATCTGGATGAAGCACCGGCAAATCGTGGAAGCCGTGAGTCTTCCTTTCGGATCGGTGACCCTGTCCGAGCGGTTCAAGACCATCAAATCGAAGAAAAAACGTGTCGAAGCAGCGAAAAAACTGATTTCAGAAAAGCTTCACGAACTAAAATGGCTTGACGGCTTAAAGGGCCAGCCTATTATCGGACTCGGTGGCGTTATTCGAACACTGGGAAAGATTGACCGTAGCCTAAACGGTTATCCCATCGAAAATCTTCATAACTATCGCCTTCATGAAACTGAGGTCGATAAGCTATGTGCGCTGATTATTGAATCCGACGATAAGGAACTTGATAAAATTGAAGGCCTCTCGAAACGGCGTTCAGATATTATCGCCATGGGCATCATGCCTTTCGTCTGCCTGTTTGAGCACATTCAGTCGCCTGAAATCCGCATCAGTGCAAATGGCCTCCGGGATGGTTACTTCTTTGAAAAGCATTTCACCGCGATTGGCCAACCCGTGGTCGTAAACGATGTCTTAAAGCACAGCAAAGAGAACTTCTTAAAACGGTTCGTGGTCAATGAACCCCATGCACGAAATGTGCAGTCCCTGGCGCTGACCCTTTACGATGCGCTCCACCGTCACAGTGTGGAAAATCAACTGGGATTATTTGAAATCGCCGACCGAAAGCTTTTAAGTGCCGCTGCCCTCCTACACGACATCGGTATTCACATCGAGTATTACGACCATCACATTCACGGCTTTTATTTGGTGGCCAATGGAAACCTCAACGGCCTTACAAATCTGGAGCGTCTATCGGTGGCCTATCTGGTGGGCAGTCATCGGGAAGCCGGCATAAAAAACCGAATGACAGATTACGAATCTGTCATCAGTAAAACGGAGGTAATGCGTTTAAACCGACTGGTTGTACTGCTTAATCTCGCAGAGCAGCTGGACCGCTCTGAACGGGGCTTGATTAAACAGCTCCATCTAAACATCCTAGATTCAAACTTTGAAATCCATGCGGTCACGCAAGGCGATGCCTCACTGGAAATCAGTTCAGCCTTACGTTTTGCCGACCGTTTTGAGAAGCAGTTTGCGTTAAAACTGACCATTATCCCGAAGTAATCTCTGTATATGACGTTTCAATCAATGCTTTGACCTGATCACTGTCATGCTCCGTTAGGCGATGAATCGCCATGATGTAGATGGCATGGATGAGGTCATTTTTATCTGCACGAAATATTTTCTTTAGTTTTGTCAAATAAGCCCTAGACAATCGATAAGCAAACTCATGGAGTATCACATAGGTCCTGGCATAATCGAAAATAGGATTGCCGATTTTTGCGTTTACCCAGTCGATAATGATTTGTTCATGATTCGTCACCATGATATTTAATGGATGTAAATCAAGGTGACATAGTGAATTTCCATTCGGCATTACTCCCAACAGTTCATGCGCCAGTGTCCTTTGTGGTTCAGTGATTTTCGCCCTGTCGATGGCCTGCTCCAAATAGGGGGTTAGCAAGGGAAGATTAAGGCTTTTAACGCCATGTACCCGTTCAAAATGCTTGAAAAGGTCATCTAACGCACCTTTGTATTTTTCCTTAGTCATCATATCCGCTAACGATTTACCCTTGATGAGGTCCATTTTAATACAGTTTGCAAATGGGGCTTCGTAGGTTTTCACCACTGGCAATCCACTTTCTTCAACTGCCTTTTGAACCATCAATTCATATGACAGCCATTCATCTGGATGTTCCGCGGAAAAGCATTTATAGGCATACCCTTCCCAGGCATAGACCTTAGCCATTTTACCTTCTCCGATAAGCTGTCTTTCTTTTAAGAATTGCTCAAACATAGGGATCACTCCTTCACAAATCGAATCGTTTCCACTATAATTGTACCAATACTCACTCTAAAGGAGAAGAAAAAATGGACGAAAAGAAAAGACGTATTCTAATGACCGTCGCTGGTGTTCTGATATCAGGCTTCAGTGTCGGCATTTTTAACTTTTCCATGTTTGGCATGGACCCCTTTCAAGTTTTTGCCCATGGCATATGGAACCATACGAACATGGGATACGGCACCTTCTATGCCATCGTAAACCTTATCATGCTGGTGGGCGTATTCTTCATCGATAAGAAAAAAATCGGATTGGGTACTCTGATCAATATCTTTATTCTGGGATATGTGGTGGAATTTTCATCATGGTTATTTATTACTTGGATTCCAGATCCCAGTATACTGATTCGAAGCATCGCGTTAGGCTGCGGGATTCTGATCATTAGCTTTGGCTCTGCCCTTTACTTTACTGGCAACCTCGGCGTTTCAACCTATGACGCTGTAGCGTTAATCCTCTCCGAAAAGAAAGTCGCGAAATTCCAGTATTGCCGGATTGGTACAGACTTGATTTGTACACTTACAGGCTTTCTTCTCGGCGCTACTGTGGGAATCGGCACACTCGTTACCGCCTTTTTTATGGGACCCATCATCGCCTTTTTCAATAAAAAAGTCGCTGAACCTTTGCGCTATGGTTCAACAACCAAATATCACAAATCGCAATAATTATTATTGATAACCGTTCTCTTTTGTGCTAAAATGAGTTTATAGAGGAATATAAATTACATTATGCGATATTTGAGAACGGGGGTTCCATATGAACACATCTGATTTCATCAAAGGCGTTGAACGTTTAATCGATCCGATTGAGGTAGGGACGCTACATTTTATGCAGTCCTTCAATAATATGATGCCTAAAGGGCTACAAAAGAAAATGGTGGAAGCCTCTGGTAAAAAGATGCCCTATATGGGTTTCGTGGTAGAGCCTTATAGCTATTTTCTCTGTTACGAGGTTGCTGATTTAGATAAAGCCAAACAACTATTACCTGATGGATTTTCACTGATCAAAACCCATATATTCGCCGATGATGAGCCCAAATACTATGGCATTATCGGTTGCTTCAACGCCCATACCAATGGATTTTGGGGGCTTCGAGTAGAATGCTATCTCATTGCTCAGGATGATAAAACGGGACTACTAAGCTGGATTATCCTCGATTATGATACCAACACCATCACCTATGATCCTAAAACACAGCTGAGCGATCCTAATGCATCCCACTCTATTATTACGGTCGACTTTAACGGTGATGTCCATGTGGATGTGACAAATAATCAAGGACGTAAAATAAATTTTGTCAGTAATATTTCTCAGGGTGTCTTTAAGCCGCTGGATCAAAGACTTTGGGTAGAAGGTAACCTTTCTATCGGTTACAGTCGTCTTAAAAATCTAGAAGGCACACCACCCTTTTCGTTAATTTTTAACCCCCTTGAATTTGAAAAAGCACTACAGATTTCTAAAACGCATTTAAATCTCGTGGAAAACAATTGGTTTCCTGGGCTTTTTAAAACAGTCCCCTCTGAACTGGTATGCTTTCCATATGCTCAGCACTTCTTATCGGACAGCCCAGGCCATGCCACCGAAATAAATAACCAAGATGAACTGATAGAACAGATCGAACGTGTCGATTTCAGTAAAATAGAAGTGTTTTCCACTAAATCCTTTAAATCTGTTTTCCTCCTCGGCGGTTTAATGGCCCTGACAAGTAACGCGATATTACTTTTCCTTTTATTTTCGAGATAATGATGATGAGAAAATCAAAACCCTATGTCACTTGATGATTCAATCAAGCGACATAGGGTTTTTATTATTCGCGTTTCATTTCAATCGCTATCACATGGGCATCGGTCAAGGCTTCTATCTCAACGGTTTCGCCTATCGCCTCTAAAGCATCACGAGCGCTTAACGAGTGTTCACCAAACTTCGCTTCACCCTCGATAAGGACGAAATAGGTTTGTCTGTCTTTTTCTTGAGTTAAAGAAATCTTCTCACCGGCTTGGAGTGCAGTTACGAATAAGTTCGCATCCTGATTGATTTTTACAGGCGCTGTTCCGGTTTGGCCTGAAACGATGTTTAGCCACTTGCCCACACGGTCTTCCCACGAAAACCGGTAATCCCCATACTGCGGTGTTAAATTTCTCTGATCAGGTTTAATCCATATCTGTAAGAACCGCGAGGTTTCGTGGCCACGGTTATGCTCGCTATGAAGAATGCCGCTACCTGCACTCATATACTGAACCTGTCCACGGGTGAGGGTTTGTTTATTACCCATGCTGTCGCCGTGCGTCAGTTCTCCTTCAACTACATATGAGATGATTTCCATGTCTCTATGTGGGTGAGTATCAAATCCCGTTCCTGGCTTAACCAAATCGTCGTTTATGACGCGTAATACCCCGAAGTTCATGTTAGCAGGGTTATAATATTCCGCAAACGAGAAATGAAACAGGCTTTTTAGCCATCCCAAATCACTGGTTCCCATTTTCTGGTGATTAATTTTTCTAAGCATTTGACACTCCTTTCATGTGTTGTTGCAACTCGATTAGCAACGTGATCAGTGCTTCTTTTTTGGTGGTTTCAAATGAACCCAGTAGGTCATCTAAAAAGATCTCGTGTTCTTTAAAAACACTGTCGATAAGCTGCCATCCTGCTTCAGTTAACGAGACGTAGGTGATCCGTTTATCTTCCTCGCAGCCTCTTCGGGCGACAAGCGCTTTTCTAGATAGTTTATCGATAATATAGGTTACCGTACCACTGGTCACCAGTATTTTCTCAGCAATAACTTGCGTAGGCTGTTCACCTTTATGATAAAGAAATTCTAAAACACCAAACTCACTGGTGGTTAATTTGAATCTTCTTAGATGTTGCTCAATTTGTCCGAACAGTTGATTATAGGTTCGTGCCAATGCAATGACGATCTTTAAATCCTCTTGGCTCATAATACCCTCATTTCGTACTAATTAGTGATTTATTTTCTTGAGTTTAGTTTACGCCTATAATATCTTGATGTCAAGATATTATTTAAAAATTAAAATCCACCTTTTCAGATGGATTTCAAAATCGTTTCATTTATTTAAACTTCAGCATCCCGCGTTTTTAATAGATTATACGTGTTTATCAGGGTTAGGAATGTGGCAATTACGGCCATTCCAAAGAAGGACGTCTTTAACCCATAGAGATCACCGACGATGCCTACCACTGGAAAAATCGTTATCATGAAAAAGCTAAAAACCATGCTCGCCATGGAAAGAATCGTTGCGCGATACTCACTTGGAATTTCTTTATTAATATAGTCCCCAAGTGCGATAAATATTAACCCCTCTGCTAAAGCCATGGGAATATAAAAAAGAAAATGAACCTTTGAAAAAGCGATTCCGAATAAACAAACCGTCGTGATGATCGGCATATAAAGTAAAATCCCTTTCTCCTTGATCACAGCTTCGATTTTATACGTTTGAGGCGCAAGCAATGCGGCTCCTAGCGCAGAGAATGCATATAGTGCACCGATGACCGCCTCACTGTATCCGTCACTTTTCATATAATTTTGAAGGTAAAAGAATACCGTGGTGACGAAGCTCATGATAAACTGTGAAAATAAAATTAGAAAGGCGACTCGACGTTGGCTTTTTAGGACATAGAAGCTATCTTTCAATTGTTTATAAAAATGCTTTCTTGACCTTTCAGAGGACGCTTTACGTCCAATATTCGGTTCAGTGAATAAAAAGGCATATAAAAATGCCATGGTACCGATAAAGATCGTAATCACAAACGCTAGGTCATAATTACGAGTCGCTAAGTAGCCACCAAAAAGGAAAGAAAAGATACCAGAGATCTGGTAAATCATCTCTTTATTTCCGTTTACGCGCATAAACCCTTCATCATTCCCCAGTTCTTTCATGGAGTCATAAATAAGCGCATCGCCAGCTCCAGACTCCATGTTATAGGAAAGCGCTGTCACCACAAATGAAATGGCAAACCACGTAAACGAATCCGCTAATAACAGAATTATGACGCTAATCAGCGAAAAAAGTCGTCCTAGAATACGGCTAACGCGCCTTCCATATAGATCAGCCACTGCGCCTGTGGGAACCTCCATGCAAAACGATGTGATGTGAAAAATGGTTTCTAAGATTCCCAGCTGTGTTAAATTCATTCCTTTAGAGGCGAGATAAATCATCCAGATTCCACGTGTTAAATCGATGTTCTGAATAAGTGTAAATGGATAATTTCGTTTTATGTTATTACTTAATTTATCGTTAAAACTGATCGTTTTCATATGAGCTCCTCGTGTGTAATTTTAGATTTTGGTTCAACCCACCACCCGAGATCTGCAAAAAAAGGACATTGGATGCAGCACCCAATGTCCTCAGTCATTAAAATTGAATTTCAAACAACCTTAAGGTATTTGCAGTGCACCCGATTTTCGAATTTTGGACAGACCTCTCCCGTCTTTAACCAAAACTCCTGAAAATCTTTCGTTTTCTGCAAAAAAACCGTTCATAAATACACTCCTAAAGCTGTTCGTTTCATAACTTACACCTAAATTATAATGGGTTAAAAAACTAAAATCAAGCATTTACGCAAATTGCATCGAGATATCCGTTCATCCAGCCTTCCAAGCGCTTTCGGAGATGTTGCATCCAGTCGGGCTCATGATCCCACCTCTCAGCAAGCGATTTACGAATCCTCATGTACTTGTATAGATCAGCAAAGGCTTTATACAAGTTGCGGTGTTCAAGTAAAGCTTCAGAACCATTTCCACAAACCGATGTGTATCCCTTTAAAAACGCTTGTGTGAAAGAGTCGACCTTATCATCGTCACATTCACTGATAATGCTATTTAAAACGCGTTCGATGTCTTGGCCATAAAATCCCTTCATGGCATCATCGAAGTCGATGGCGAATAGCTTCCCAGTATTTTCATCCACCATGATATTATCGAGTTCAAAGTCATAATGAATGACTCCCATCGCATAGCCTTGCGCTTTTAATGCCTCAAGTTCCGTTCTAAGGCGCTGAATTTCCTTGCTTAAACAGGCTTGTTCATTCGTGTGCGTAGCCGTTTCAGCTAAATCCGCAAGAATATCGAAAACACTTTTTCTCGAGATTTGATTTGCGATTCTATTTTTAGAAAGTTCATGAAATTCACCGAGTAGAAGGCCATAGCTGAACATTCTCTCATCATTTAACGGTACATTTTCTAAGCTTTTTTGACCCACACCCTCAAACACTACCGCATGGTAGCTCCCCCATGGTGTTTCTTTAGTTTCGATCAACCGTCCATCCATGCTGGGTATAATTCTCGGAACAGCAAACGCATTATTTCTCAGCAGTACCATTAGGGTTAATTCTTCTTCGATTTCTGAAATGCTTTTTTCCGAAGAAGGGACGAATCTTAGGAAAGCCATCTTACCATCAACCTTAAATGGATAGATCACATTTGACGAAATCCGAAAATAATCAAAGAGACTTAGCGATTCCTCGTCGTATTTCCAATTATCAATTAACATTTTTGCCAGCTCTCGCTGGTCAAATAGATACTTAAGCTTTAACATACTATCTCCTTTATTCAAAAATCTGCCTAAGTTCAATCTGCACTTTCGCCAAGACCCTGATGCCAGCACTTACCAGCTCTGCATTATATGCTGACATTTTGCTTCGTAATGCTTCACTGGGCAGGCCGCCTAGTTCAGAATGCTTTGACGCTTTCACGATTAACAAGAATAACATGACAACCCTCCTATATCACAGTCTAAAGCTTCTTAGTGAAACAAACGATGCGGTTTGCTTCGATAAAGCCTGCACCGAGATGAAAATCGATGCTTAATTGATTTTCAAGCTCACAATCAGATGCTATTTCTAAACAATCGTGTTTTCTCGACCATTCTTCAGCAAATAACACAAGTTCCTGTGCTATTCCTCTTCTTCGATAATCCGCTTCAACGTAAATGCCTTCTATATACCCCACTGGAGACGAATCGCACCCTTCGACATAATCGTGGCGAACTGAAAGTTGAATGAAGCCAATCGCTTCAAAAGAATCATTATAGTACAAATATGATTCGTTTTCTGAAGCATCAATCGCATTACTAATTTCCTCGATAAACGCCTCACGTTCATGGTCTGGCCACAGCTTCAGTGCTAAATCCGCTAAACTATTTATACTTGATTGATCCACTTTTTTAATCATATCGATCACCACCCTTGCATAAACACCCTTAAATTTATAATATTATGACAATTCTATCGTATCAATAACTGCGCAAAAAATCAAATAATGCGCTTAAACTAAGCGCATTAAAAAATTACCGTTCAATCCTATAATCCACTAGAATCTTTTTGCATAACGGGCAATGATAAGTGTCTTTCACTAAGGCATGTATCATTGTGTCTTGACCAAAACTAAATTTTCCCAACTTGAGGTTAATATTAAGTTTCGAATGGCTTTCTATAGGGATAAAATCTGCTTCATCCAGTCCGGCAATCTCGTAGACGTTTTTTTGCATCTCGTTCTCACACTCTGGACATACCAGCGTTACTTTAGGCATTAAATTCCTCCATTGATTTATCGTCGTGATGGATCTGTATCTATTTTCACTTTGAAGTGTATCACAACCTTATGTTACTTTGACCACGTAATGATACGGGCAGTCCTAAATATGTAAAAGAGCCACACTACTTTCGAAGTAACGTGACTCTTATTATGATATCATCCTCCACCAACTGGTGGAAAAAGTGCCAGTATGTCAGTGTCATGTAATTCTGTTGTGAGCTCAGCACCTCTGCTATTGATCATGATGATGGCCACTTCCTCACGAGGTAGGGCCATATGCGTAACAATATCAGATACCGTTGATCCTTCTGGCATTTGGATCGTCATGATTTTATCGCGACCGTTTCTTAGTGTCGCAAAAAGTTTAACGGTTATATTCATCAATTCCCCCGAAGTTCTCTATTTCTGAATTTTAAAAGCCGCTTCATTGCCTTGATTTTTGCCGTAAAACCCTAAGGCTATCCTATAGGGTCCTGGGCAGCCAGGAGGTAAGAATGCGATACGATCTCCCGGGTGAATGATATATTCCAGCTCATGGACGAAACCATTAACGAAGATCACCTCGATGTCTTTTCGCTCTATACCTAAGATTTCAGAAAGCGCTAAGCCACTGATAGGCGCTTCGATTTCAAAATAGAAGGGCATGCTACCGTAGCGTTTTCTTAATATCGCATCTAGCTGCAAAAATCCTCGAATTTCGAGTTTTTTAACTGGTGCATCCAAAGTTGATTCTTCCATGAATTGCTCCTTTACTTACTTCACAAAGCAAAAGATACAGTGAAGGTCAGTCTCCTAGCTTTACTAAGGAGACTGACTATAAACTTTTTTAGAAGTTCATGACTTCATCGATCTCTTCAGGTGTGAAATCCCAAACGACGTTGTGTGGCATGATTGGTTCGTATTCCATAAATTCTGGAAGTCTATCATGTGCATTCGTGAAGCCAGCACGCTTGTTAAAGTCTCTCTCAACTTTTAATACAGATTTTCCGAGCTCATCCACATCGTTTGCCGTTAAGCTTAATCCATACTGTGCGTTAATCATATCGATAAGCGCTTGGTATCCAGCTGGGTTATCAGCAACGCCGAAGTAGATAAATAAACACATTCCTGTACTATCGATGGCTGCAGTTCCGATTTGCATCGCTCTTGCGTACTCGATTTGACCTTCTTTCTTCAGTGGATCGATATTGGCGCCGACTTTAAGAATATTGCCTGAGATACAGTATCCAGCAGTGTGGTCTGCACCCATGGTAGTGGTTGCATATGTGAGACCGATGCCTTTGATGGCTCTAGGGTCATATGCAGGAATCGCTTGATTTTTAACCACAGGTGTACGGTATAAACCGCATAAGCTTCCCACTGCTCCAGCACCACCAGCGATGATGCGTGCAAGTGGCGTCGGTTTCGCCATGTCTTTAACGATTTCAAGAACCGCCTTACCATCGCCCCAAGGAATCAATCCACCATCCATGGCTGTTGCCACAGCAACGGCGGTTTCGATACTGTCGACGCCTACATCATCCATAGCGCGGTCGATATACGCAATCGCGTCTAAATCTTCGATACCAGCATCTGCGCCTAATCCCCAGATGGTTTCATATTCAAAACCGCTGGTGATGTATTTGCCTTCTTTATCGGTATACCATTGTGAGCATCTGATGACACAACCTTTATGACATCCATGAGAAACTTTTCCTTCGCCACCGCGTTCAGTGATGGTCGCATTCATCGTTTCACCAGAAATGTTATCATTATGATCAATTCGGCCGCTAGTAAAGTTATAAGAAGGTAAGCCGCCTGCTTCGTTAAGGATATTCACGAGGACATCTGTTCCATAAAGACCAAGTCCTTGACCTGAAACTGGATGATCGAGAAGCGCTTTTGAGAATACTTTGTTCGCAGCCATGAACGCTTCAGGATTTGCGATTTCCACTTTCCCAGCACCTGTTTCGTCGATGATGATGGCTTTAACTTTCTTAGAACCTAAAACCGCACCGAGACCACCGCGGCCCGCACTTCTGATGTTGCCTTCAGGATCCTTGAAAGAAATGTTAGCAGATGGTAAACGGTATTCGCCGGCAGGTCCTATAATAGCGACGCCCACATGTTTTCCATATTTTTCGCCCAGAATTCGGATGGCATCGTAGTTGCCACAGCCGCCGATGATTTCAGCAGGAGCTTCTTCTATAGTGACGCCGTTCATATCGAGCTTGATAACATAAAACTTGTCTTCTGATGGCATGCCTTCGATGACAAACGCCTTGATACCCATTTTTGCCAGCATTTGAGAAGATGAACCACCTGTGTTGGACTCTTTAATCGTCCCAGTTAGAGGGCTTTTGGAACCGACTGACATACGACCAGAGTTAGCTGCAGCAGTACCACTGAGCAATCCAGGAGCGAAAACGATTTTATTGTTTTTACCAAGCGGATGGCAGGTAGGATTCACTTCGTCGTTTACGAAGTTCGATGTCAATGCGCGTCCGCCCAGTCCAACGTACTTGGCTGGAACCTCTGATACGGTAGAAGTTAAAGTCGTCATGTCGATTCTGATAAATTTGTGCATGAAAAAACCTCCTTCATTCAAATGGATTTATAGCATTTCGCTATAATCAGGATAACAGTGGATACCAGTGTTAACCCTATCCTTTCCAAATATCGGGAGGCAGTCTAGTTTCCCAAACGACCCATTGGTGAGCTTTCATGGCGCTGAAGGCTTTAGAATCACTCACTCGGATAAGTTTAATTTTCTTGATTTTATCATAACTTTCTTAAATTGTCTATATATTCTGACTATTCAGGGGCATCCACCTGATTCACAGAACTTTTCCTAAGCTGTCCGTCGGGATGTCAACCCGAATCGTATCGCCAACCTTTACTCGACCTCCTTTAACGACTTTTGCAAATATTCCCTCTTTGGGCATAACACATTGCCCATAAGTCGATTTTATCTCACAACCCTCATGACACTCTTTTCCCACTTGGCTGATTTCCAGAACGACATCGCCGATCATCACCTGTGTGGAAACTGGAAGCTCCCATAAGGCCACCCGTGTCGTGGTGATGTTTTCGGAAAACTTACCACTACAAAGCCCGGAAACGTTCCTTAGCTTCATCTTTTCTATACTTTCTGTCGCTAGTAGACTGACTTGCCGATGACCCTTTCCCGCCTTACTATCGCCCTCGATACCGAAACCAGCAATCAAGCAGGCCTCATTTAGCGATGAGGATGGTCCCTTCTTTATTTCACTGATTTTTATACCGACGACTTGTCCTGTCATATCATCCTCCAATATTGATAAATGCCAGTTCTTCCAGCTCGTAGCCACCAGCGGCATCCAATCTCGTTTTAAACGCTTCACTTTTGAGCACCCTGATAAAATCCTGCACCACTGGCAAATCAAATTGGCTAAGGGGCACTAAAAAATCATAATCCTCCTTCGCCAGCGGATGATAATTGAGTGCCATTTGATGTGCTACCGACGCGATGCCGATGCCCACATCGGCGTTTCCTGTCTTCACCGCTAAGGCTACTGCTGTATGGGTTAAAACCTCCGTTTGATAGCCCTCAACTTCTGAAGGGACGACGCCTTCCTTCTTTAAGAAATAATCCGTTAAGAGTCGTGTCCCCGACCCCTTTTGACGGTTCACGAACTGTAGCTTGCCTCGCACGATTTGAGAAAAATCCACACAAGGCTGATCCTCCATACGCGTATAAAAACCCTGCCACCGTTTGATTCCCTTTATCAGAACCATTTTCTGCCCTTTTAAATAGCGGTTGATTTCTGTCAGATTATAAGTTCCCGTCGCCTCGTCCAGCAAATGAATCGGCGCCAGATGGGCTTCGCCTCTCTTGATGGCCATGATGCCACCTAGGCTTCCCGTATGGGCTGAAAGGACATAGGTACGATACTTTTCTGTCATCATGATATCCGATATCCAATCCATGATTAAATCGTGACTTCCGATGGCCACTAGACCGTCATTTAAATCCAGATGATTTCGTGTCATTTCAACACTTACCATAGTTCCAGCAGGGTAACCCTCAGAAGCTTTATCGATGGTCAAAATTCCGTTTGCCTTTACTAGGGACATGGTGGATGCAGCTCCCCTTTTTAATGGGGTAGCGATGATTTTATCGTTCACACGACCAAGCTGGACGCGTACGAACTCCTTATGCTTGAGCGAAGATGGGACTGCCTGGGATAATAGGGCCTCTTGCATTTTGGTTGTGGCAGGCGTCCGCGTTAGCATTGGCACCACAAAATGCTTGAAGGTCATGTACGCAGAAACGGGATATCCTGGGATTCCCACCACTGGCTTTCCGCCGATGGCACCCAGAATCGCCGGTTTTCCAGGTTTGATATCGATGCCATGAACCCAAACCTCGCCGAGTTCCGCGATCAGCGACGCCGTATAATCCTCACTCCCCGCTGAGGAACCAGCATTGATAATGACGATATCGTTCTCGGAAGTAGCCTTTATGAGGGCTTGCCGCAGCTTCTCTTTTTCATCTGGTACGATGGGATAGCGATGGGGCTCGCCACCATTTTCCAGCACGAGGCCTGCGAACATACGCGTGTTAGATTCTAAAATATCGCCCGGCTTTAAGGTTGTGCCAATATCTACGATTTCACTCCCTGTGGGAATCAGTCCAACACGGAGCTTTTTCAGAACTTGGAGGGTCTCGATACCGCCGCTGATGAGCGCGCCTAAATCCACTGCCTTCACCAAATGGTGGCGGGTCAGTAACATCTCCCCGATGACGAAATCCTCTCCCACCATGCGCACGTTCATCCACGGATAGCTCGGTGCAAGGATTTCCACAGTCTCTTCATCGATTACCTGAACGTCCTCGATCATAATGACGCTGTCATAAGGCGCCTCGATGACATCACCCGTATCGACGAACTTGAAGTCCCTACCCTTTTTAAGCTGTAGGGGGCGGCGTTCATCGGCACTTAGTGTGAGGTGGGATGGCACCATAATCCCATCCATGGCAGACGCATTATAGTTTGGGTTAGAGCACCTCGCGTAGACAGGCTCCGATGTAATCCGTCCGTAGGCGTCGGTTACATGCACTATTTCAGTTAGCGTTCGAAACATCGCCTCTGTTTTCTCTTTATATAAGGCAAGCGCTTCCTCTAAAGTCACCGTTTTGAGATAGATGTTGCGTTCCATTGATCCTCCTAAAGGTGGTAGGCTAAAAGTTGGTCACCTTTTTTGATTCCCTCGTGATTCATGGGGATGATGACATAGGCGTTTGCTTCAGACAGGGCACTGACCATACCCGATTTACCATAAAGAATATAAGCCTTGAATTTGCCGTCCTCGAAACGGACGTCCACCAGTTGATAGACATCGCGTCCACCAGCGGCGTGCAGCTGAAACGTCGCTTCACACGGAATTCTGCTGATTTTATTATCGGATGCTCCAGAAAGCTGATGGATAAAGGGCTCAACCAGTGCCTTCATGGTGGTGAAACAAGCGGCTGGATGACCCGGTAATCCGATGATGGCTTTATCGCCCACTTGACCGATGATCGTCGGTTTTCCTGGTTTTATAGCGAGGCCGTGAATAAAGACATTTGGGGTGGATTTCTGGTTAGGAAAACAGTCGATGGCCGTTTGCGTTAAATCTTTCGTCCCCGCTGAGCTGCCACCAGAAAGGAGCACGATATCAGCGACTGTCATGGCATAAGCGATGGCAGTGATTAATTGATCTAGTTGATCGCCAACCCTGTTTTCGAGCACCACTTCAGCGCCTGAGGATTCGAGGATTTGTCGGATGATCATGGTATTACAGTCGCGCACCTGTCCATAGACTGGAGTGGCTGTGATGTCCACAAGTTCATCCCCCGTGGATAAAACGACTACTTTAATCTTATGCATCACATTGATTTCACCATAGCCAAGACTCGCCAGAATGCCCGCATGTTGCGGCTTCAAGCGCGTTCCTTTTTTTATGATGAGCGCGCCCTTACTCACATCGTCCCCGATTCCTACGATATTTTCGCCGAAGGTAACGGTGGTATATAGGGCGATGTCATCACCCAGCATTTCTGTGTGCTCAATCATAATTATCGCATCTGCCCCTTCAGGTACCTCACCGCCAGTGGGAACATAGATGCAAACACCTGAAGTCACCTTCTGAACAGGGGATTTTCCCATCTCGACCTGTCCGATGACACTTAGGATCATTGGCGATTGTTCTGAAGCGCCGTGAGAATCACTGGCCATGATGGCATAGCCATCCACCATTGACCTTCTAAAGGAAGGCAAATTTTCAGAAGCGTAAAGATCCTCAGCGACACATCGGTGAAGTGCCTGATATAAGGGGATTCTCTCTGATTCAACTTTAAAATCCTTAAATCGATGATTAAGTTCTTTCAGGGCTTCATCCACCCTAACGACATTCAAGTAAGCCACGGTTATTCTCCCTTTTTTCGATGATTACATCAAAATTGTGATGCTTTATTTCCCATAAAACCCCTGATAAACGATGAACCTGCTCGTAGTCATGGCTGACCACGACTAAAGTACGGTTTTTTATTTTTAGATAGTCCTTCAGATATCCTTCGATATTCTCGATCATGCTAGGGTCGATGTTTGCTGTGGGTTCATCCAGTAGAAGGATTTCAGGATCCCATACTAGGGCACGTCCTAATGCCACCTTCTGCTTTTCACCGGCAGATAAGGTTTTTGCCTCCTGGTGCTTCAGTGCCTCCAGACCCAACTGCTCGATCATCTCCAGCACAGCATGTCGCTCGCGTCTTCCTTGCTGCCGCTTAAGCGTCAGCGGATACATGATGTTATCCATCACGGTTCCCCTAAGCATATAGGGGCTACTCCCCGCATAAGTGCACATGCCAGAAAGTGTTACCGTACCTGTATCAGGCTTTAGTATCCCCGACATGATTTTTAACAGTGTGGTTTTTCCCACACCGTTTTCACCCACGATGCAATTACATACCCCAGGAGAAAAGGTGCCTGAAAAATTATGAAATAACTGCTTATGCTTATAGGCCTTACTAACGCCTTTACACTCAATCGACATAAGCTTTCCCTCCCGTCATGTGCTGCGTAATCGCATTGATGATCAGTGAAATAAGTAATAGCACGATGGCCATGGCGATGGACCGCTCATACGCGCCCATGCTGTTATTCAGTGCGATATAGGTGGTCATCATACGAGTGCTCCCCCTAATATTTCCACCTACCAACATAACCGCGCCAACCTCCGATATGGCCCGTCCAAATGCCGTCATAATGGCTAAAAGTACCGTGGTATTTAGCTCCTTGATTAACAGCTTTAGGGATTCGCGACGATTAGCGCCCAGTGTAAACGCCAGCTCTAAAACCTCGCGCCCTTTATCCTTAGCCGTTCCGAAGAGAATTCCCGTAACGATGGGTAAAACGAGGCAAAACTGGGCGATGATCATGGCCTGTGGGGTAAACAGTAGCTCATACTGTCCTAACGGTCCACGTCTGGAAAGCAGAATCGCCACCACCAACCCGATAACCACTGGGGGGATGCCCATGGCAGTATAGAGCACACTGCCATAAAGCTTCTTTAGTGGAAATTGCTTAATTCCTGTATAAAACCCGAGCGGCACACCGATAAGCACCGCCAGCGTCGTCGCTGTGATGGAAACGAAAAGCGATAACACGATGATGCCGAAGATCTCTTTATCACCCGAAAAAAGTAACCAAAATGCTTCACGAAACCCCTCTAAGATGTAATCCATTTCGTCCCCTTATTTTGCATTTGGTACGAACAGTGGTTGCCCAAACGCCTCCACACCAAATTCTCCGATAATTTTTTGTACTTCTTCCGATAAGATCCAGTCTACAAATAGCTGCGCCTCTTTTAAATGTACTGTCGGGTTTTTATCAGGATTCACAGCGATGACACCGTATTGATTAAGGAGATCATCCGCCTTCTCAACGACGATTTGAAGTTCCAGCTGGTCCTTCATGCTCAGATACGTACCGCGGTCCGTAAGTGTATAGGCTTGTTTCTCATCAGCCATTTGTAGCACCTCGCCCATGCCCTTACCTGCTGATAAGTACCACTCTCCTGTAGGCTCGATCTCTACCTTTTTCCATAAAGCCAGTTCCTTTTTATGCGTACCCGAGTCATCTCCACGAGAGACAAATGTCGACGCCGTGTCGTTAATATGCTTGAAAGCCCCTAAAATATCGTTTGATAAGCCATCTGGAAGCGGCTCAAAACCCACGAGAACAAAATCGTTGTACATTACATCGAAGCGTTCAACACCATAGCCATCCGCCACGAAGGCTTCTTCAGATGCCTTTGCGTGTACTAAAAGTACATCCGCATCACCTGTCTGCCCCATTTCAAGCGCTTGTCCCGTTCCCACTGCCACCACCTTCACCTCAACGCCTGTTTCCTCCGTAAATAGCGGAATAATGGCATCCAGAAGACCCGTTTGCTCAGTTGACGTGGTCGTCGCCAGCACGATTGGATTAAGGGGTTCCTTGGCCTTACACCCTGTAAATATAATTATTACTAATAGCATTAACACCCAAAACTTCTTCATAATAAATCCCCCTCGGTTTATTTTTCTAAAATTTCTATTTCATTATTCAAAAGATCGATAAAAATTATTTTTTCTCTAAGTAGCTCGCCTCTTCCTAAGAGAACTTTGATAATCTCCGCCACCTGAATACTAGCGATACAGGCGGGGGTAAAGGAAGGGTTCCCCATCTGCTTCTCGATTCCCTTATTCGCCATGCCACGCACACGGCTTCTTATAAATTCATCCTCTGGAAAAACAGTACTTACCTGTCCAAACCAACCACCGATAGCGCCATGTACTAATGGGATATTCAGTTCTTTACACGCATCGAGAAGGATTAGCCGCGCGCTATTTGAATCCAGAGCATCAACGACCACATCGTGCCCTTTTAGGATATCAGATGCATTTTCTCGGTCTAAAATCGTCGCCACAACCTGGATCGTGAGACTGGAATCGATAGTTTCCACGCGCTCAGCAGCCGTAAACGCTTTAGACTTACCTAACGTATTTATCGTACTAAGCAGTTGTCGGTTTAGATTCGTCGCATCAAACACATCACCATCTACCACTGACATCGTTCCTATTCCAAACCGTGAGAGCATCTCGATGATGTATCCGCCAAGTCCGCCACAGCCGATCACGCAGACTTTTTTTTGCTTCATCAGCAGTTGCTCTTCATATGTAATAATGCCGTTTCTTTGATAGCGATCAAATTGCTCCTTCATCATACAATCCCTTCCTTAACGCATTTGCATCCAGTTATTACGATTCCGTATTATATACAGCAATTATTATGCCAACCCATAAACCCACTATTTTCAGTGGTTATCAATCCGTGTTAAATGAAGTTGTTCCAAAAAGAAGCATTTATCCATAAAAATAATGCGCCAAATCGGAACAGCGTTCCGTTTTGGCGCATTTGCTTTTTTTACTCTGCGATGCCGTATTGCGTCATTTTTCGATAAAGCGTGTTACGTCCGATGCCCAACGATTTGGCCGTAATACTGATATTAAAGGCATTTGCTGCAAGCATCCTTTTAATATGTTCCCGTTCAACAGCTTCTAGTGAGAGCGAGAAATCGCCATTACTTGGCAACACAGGAATTTCATCGAGTCTTAGTGTGGATTCCTTCGGGTTGCGCATCAACCGGGGCATTTGTCTCGTATTGAGCATTAACTCGAGTATATTCTCCAGTTCTCTGACATTGCCAGGCCAATCGTATGCGATGAGCTCCCTGAGATAAGCCTCTGGAATCTCCATTTCCTTCTTGTTAATGGATTTTGAAATCTTATGATTAAAATAATCCACAAGTAGTGGGATATCTTCTCTACGTTCTCTGAGAGGCGGTAAATGAATCGGTAGGACTTTAAGTCTGTAGTATAGATCCAGACGGAAATTCCCTTTATTCACTTCTTCATATAGATCTTTATTCGTGGCGGCGATGATGCGTACATCCACAGGGAATTGAGAATTGCTTCCTACACGAGATACGACACCTTCTTGAATCACTCTTAGGAGTCTGGTCTGCATGTCCAGTGGCATCTCGCCGATTTCATCTAAGAATATCGTACCACCATCGGCAATTTCAAATTTTCCAGGATTGCCGCCGCGTTTCGCCCCGGTAAATGAGCCTTCCTCATAACCAAATAATTCTGACTCGATTAAGCTTCTCGGAATCGAAGCACAATTGAGGACGATGAAATTTTTATTATGCCGATTACTATGATTATGAATGGCATGTGCAAAAATCTCTTTACCTGTGCCACTTTCACCCGTCAATAATACAGTAGACTTACTATCCGCCACTTCCTCGCCAAACTGAATAATTTCTTTGATATTCCTAGATTTACCGATGATTTGATCAAAGGTGTAAATCGCTCGCCGTCCCATTATCTCATTTGCTAACTTTCTAATGTTTTTAACATCTCTAAGTACCAAAATCACGGAATCCAAGGACTCATCCTCAGAGATGATGGGATAGGCACTGACGCTCATATAGAGCACATCAGAAAGGCCTAAGACAGAAAGCTCTTCATTTTGAAATTCTACGCCACTTTTACATGCATCTAGTATATCGTCAAATCGGTCGATGTAATGCCTTACTGACTTCTTTTTAAACGCCGTCTCTGTGGTTTTAAAAACCTGAAGCGCTTGCCGATTGACCGTTTTAATTTCACCATCCGCACGACAGGAAATAATGGCCGCCTGTATGGAATCGATCAATCGCTCAGTGAATTTTGCATTTTCCTTAATGATGCGGGTTTTTGCTGTAAGCTTCATGGTTTTCTCTATGGCGTTCACTGCAGCGACGACCATTCCTAATGTGTGTGGGTGAACATTTTCGATGTAACCGGTAAGGTCAAGTGAACCGATGATATTACCGTTTTCATCGCGAATCACGGATGCAGAGCACGTCCAGCGATAATAGGCGCTGATGGTGTGTTCTTTACCAGACACCTGCACAGGTACTCCCTCAGCGAGTGTCACACCCATGGCATTGGTGCCGATGTTCGCCTCATCCATATAAGCACCGGGGCTCATGCGTAGCTCGTCAGCCATTTTGAGAATCTCATCGTCACCTACGATAGAGAGGATACAACCGTCTGCATCTGTTAATATCGCGAAAAACTCTGAGCCTCTTACGAAGTCATACAATTGATTCATGAAGGGTTCCGCTGCCACTACCAGTTCTCTGTTTTTCAGGATGCACTCTGTCAGTGCAACCCCTTCGAGAATTGTACGGCTATATACGAGGTTTTCAGTAATTCCATAGGCTTCACTTCTCGCGCGCGAGCGCTGGATTGCATCTTTCATCTGTTCCCCTCCACTCATTTAATAAGTTTCTGCTGGTGTTCGATTTTAGAACAGTATATCAAAGGTCAACTTTATAATCAATCATTCATGAGAAGTCACTCTTCACAAAATATTTGTTAATTGTTTAACTATATGATCTGTGCACGTACACCTCTATTTTGTTCGAGGTGTGTGCTTGTTTCGATTTCGAAATACATTTGTTGCGCTTTAGTAATGATTTCCGCACTGATCGATCTCGGTTACGCCGAACTTTATAAAAACAGACTTTTTATTGCGTTTTCGTAACATTTATACGCTTTATGCGACGATTTCTTATAACAAAATCTTCGCATTTGCAATTGTTGATTCGATTTTATTGTGATAACATTAACACATAGAGAGAATAAATATGCATCACGAGGAAAATTGATCTAAATAGCAACACTGGTTAAAGTTTATGAGAAAGTTAGGAGAAAAAACATGGAAATCAAAGTATGCATCGGTAGCGCATGTCACTTGAAGGGCTCATACGAAGTCATTAGTATCTTTAAAAACTACATTGCCTCGCATGATTACGATCAACGCATCGTTTTAAAATCTTCCTTTTGTCTCGGCAAGTGCTCCGATGCGGTTTCTGTGCAAGTAGACAATGAGAAGATTTTCTCCGTCTCACCTGAGTCTGCTCAAATGTTTATTGAGCTCCTCGGTCAACAGGTGATTGGTCAGCAAGCGATTGGTCAGCAGACGATTAACGTCCAGCGGGTGAGCAAATGAAATTTATAGAATTTGACGCTCAGAAATGTGACGCCTGCTTCAAGTGCTTAAGGGTCTGTCCAACCAAAGCCATCTCCTTTACGAAGCACAGCCGCACCATTATCGATGATCAATGTATTAAATGTGGCCTCTGTCACATGCAGTGCGAAAACGGCGCACTCACCATCAAGCTGGATATCCATACGGTCAAGTCATTAGTGAAATCCGGAAAAAAAGTCGTGGCTTCAGTGGCACCTTCCTTTGCAGGTGCTTTCAAGTTAACCTCTCCACTTCAAATGGCCACTGCGCTAAAAAAGATAGGTTTCTTTGCAGTTGAGGAAACGGCTAGAGGGGCAGAAATCGTCTCTTTAGAATATGAGAAGGTCATCGCCGCAGGCAAGAAACCCAATTTAATAACAAGTTGTTGCCCTGCCAGCAATACACTTATAGAGCATTATTACGCCGAAGCAGTGGAACAGGTGATTCCTGTGGTATCGCCCATGATCGCTCATGGCTATGATATAAAAAGCCGTTATGGAAGTACCACTCACACAGTATTTATCGGCCCCTGCCTAGCAAAAAAAGCTGAAGCCGTAAGCTACACAGGTAGCATCGATGCGGTTATCACCTTTAGAGAACTGGAAAAGTGGTTCATGGAGGAGAAAGTCGTTCTGAGTGAGCTTGAAGCCCAACCTTTTGAAACACCTTCAACCAAACGCGGGAAGGCCTATCCGCTCGGCGGCAGCCTGTGGAAAAAAGATCTGAATACGAGAATCAATCCCGATTATAAATACATTCATGTGGATGGCATTGAAGCCTGCACCGACTTTCTCAAATCAATCACATCCGGGGATATCACAGGTTTTTGTGCTGAACTCAACATTTGCCCTCATAGCTGCATCAACGGACCAGATATGCCTGTACAAGCACCGAAACTATATAAACGCTTAAGTCTGTTAAATGCATATGTAGAGCAAGGCACAAACGCACCCACTGAAATCGATGATATTTTACAGAGCACACTTACCGCCGGGCAGCTTAAGCATACATTCATAGCTAAGGCATCGTGCTTGCCCATGGTTAACGATGATTCCGTCTATGAAGTGCTCGTGGAAATGGGCAAATACACAAAACAGGATCAGCTAAACTGCGGCGCATGTGGTTACGACACCTGTTATGATAAAGCGATCGCCGTCAGTAAAGGGTACTCGGACATTAACATGTGCATGGACACACTCCGGAAAAAAGCTGAAAGCATGCAGTCCATCATTTTCGACACCAGCCCGAACGCGATCTGTATTCTCGACGCCGATTTGAGAATTCTAGAAGTTAATCCAGCTTTTAATCGTCTCTTCAATGCGTCTAAAATCAAGCTGACCTACTGGCCTATCGCGGCGCTTATCGACGACGCCACCATAGATGATATCAAACTCCCAGAATCAGAACATCTCAGCAAAAAAATGTCCGTTGAATCCATCGACAAAACGTTTATCGCCAATGTCATCAAAATTTTTGATGGTAAAAACTATGTGGGCATCTTCACAGATATCACGGATTCCGAAAAAAATCGCCGGGAGTTGGAACGCGTTAAGCTGGAAACCCTCACCACGTGTCAAGAGGTAATCGACCATCAAATGCGGGTGGCACAGGAAATCGCCAGCCTTTTAGGAGAAACCACCGCCGAGACGAAAATCGGACTAAATAAACTGAAAAAGCTCGTGCTCTCTGAAGGGGGATCATCCCTATGAATGACACCTTTTTCGTGGACTTCGCCACCCATTCTTTAAACAAGGTAGGAGAAGAGCTCTGCGGCGACCATGTGGAAGTGATAAAAACAAAAGACCGCATGATCGTCGTTCTGGCTGATGGCCTCGGTTCAGGCGTTAAAGCGAATATTTTGGCCACCATAACCAGCAAAATTATGTCTACTATGCTGGAGCGCGGTGCCGATCTCATCGATACCATCGACACCATTACCCACACCCTACCCGTCTGTAGCGTTCGTAAAATCGGCTATTCCACCTTCTCAATCATTGAAATCGATGAAAAAGGATACGCACGGATCATCGAGTTTGATAACCCACCTGTATTCTTTATCAGGAATCATAAAATACTTCCACTTAATAAGGAGAAGATTCGCTCAGCGGATAAGGATGTGTGGATATCATCAATACAGCTTGCAGTAGGTGATGAACTTACGCTCTGCTCCGACGGCGTCATTCACGCCGGGGTGGGTAACCTTCTTAATCACGGCTGGGAATGGCATCATGTGGCTGATTTTTTACAGAGCCAGCAGTTGAAATCCGCTGAAAAGCTCAATCGACGTCTCATTGAAACTTGTCATAAGCTCTACGAAGAAAAGCCAGGTGACGATACCACCGCTGTGACGCTTAAAATCAGAAAACCCGAGTGGGTTCAAATATTTACAGGACCTCCTGAAATTCCGACGAAGGACCACGCTGCTGTCATGGATTTCTATGGGCAATCTGGTAAAAAGATCGTCTGCGGAGGTACTGCAGCCAACATCGTTTCCAGAGAACTGGGAAGAGAAATCATCACCTCCATCGACTACGTGGACCCGTTTGTACCTCCGACTGCTGAAATTAAGGGCATCGATTTGGTTACAGAAGGTGTGCTCACGCTTAAGATGGCGTTAACCCAGTTAAAACGATTAAACAAGGATTATGAAGAGCCCTTCTTCAATAAGGAAGACGGCGTATCAAAACTACTTAAGCTATTAATTGAGGAATGCACCCATATACAATTCTGGATGGGAAGAGCCATAAATCCAGCTCATCAAAACCCTGATTTCCCAAAGGATCTGAGTATCAAATCCCGCGTGATCCAGGAGATGATGGACGAACTGAAAAAACTAGGAAAGGATGTCAGACTCAGCTACACCGACTGATTCAACTACAGATCTCAGTCAGCTGTCTGATAGGTAAGCTTATGCGAAAATTTGAGAATCATGTACAGAAGGTCAAACATGATTGCCTAAAATATGTCGCCGAATACGCATTTAGCGGCCAGTTATCCCGTGCAGTGGACGAAATACCCTATAAAGTAAGTCCAGGGCCAGATCCTCAGTACAGGTGCTGTGTTTTCCACGAACGCGCGATTACGAAAGAGCGCGTCAAGCTCGCCATGGGAGGCTCGAACCACCCACATGAGTTTGTGGAAGTTCTTCCCTCGGCATGTGACCAGTGCCCTGTGAACCGCTATGTGATTACCGAAGCTTGTCGTGGATGCATCGCACACCGTTGCATCGGCCAGTGTCCAGTGGATGCCATCACCACCGTAAACGGCAAAGCCACCATTGATTACGATCGATGTGTCGAATGTGGAAAATGTAAGGACAATTGTCCGTATAACGCCATCGCCGATGTTATGCGCCCATGTAAGCGTGAGTGTCCTACTGGCGCCATCGAAATCGATGCCACGAAAAAAGCAGTGATCAACTACGACAAATGTATCTCGTGTGGCGCTTGTGTCTATCAGTGTCCATTTGGTGCAATCGGAGAGAAATCTGAAATCACCGATGTCATCAGCACCATCACTGATCAAAATGCGTCTGTTTATGCCCTCCTTGCACCTGCTTTTGCGGCGCAGTTCGATTACGTGGATTTAGGGAAGGTCATCACAGGCATCAAATCGCTGGGTTTTAAGGACGTGGTGGAAGCTGCTCTAGGGGCCGATCTCGTCATTTTACACGAAGCTGAGGAACTGCTGGAACGAAAAGCGGGTGCTAATCCTATGACCAGTTCGTGCTGCCCAGGTTTCGTCAACTTCTTGAATCAAAAATATCCAGAACTCCACGGTTTCGTTTCCCATACAGTTTCGCCCATGATTGCCACGACGCGCCTTATTAAAGCCATCGACCCTGGAGCTACTGTGGTGTTTATCGGGCCCTGTATCGCTAAAAAGACTGAAAAAGCTCGGTATACCGATACCGATTACGTCCTCACATTTGAAGAACTTGCAGCTATGATTGAAGCGAAAGGCATCGAACTCGACAGCCTAACCCCATCTCCGCTCAACAATGCTTCTCCCTTTGGGCGCGGGTTTGCTGCTGTTGGTGGTGTATCCACCGCTATCGCAGCGCATCTAAACACACAGGCCATTACCGACATTAAAATAGAAACTGCAAACGGCATCGCAGAATGCGACAAACAGCTTAAGCTCCTTAAATTTAAACGGTTCCAAAGTGACTTCTTAGAAGGCATGGCCTGTAAAGGTGGCTGCATCAAAGGACCAGTCACCATGCATCACGGTCATAAGGACCTGAAATCCATCGCCAGCTACGCGCAGATGGCCATGGAAAAAAATCCTGTGGATGCCACGCATCCCTTTAAAGACCTCGCAATCTCCTTTATTTAAGTATAACCCACACAACCCTTAACGAAAAATGCCCTCATGTTCGAACATGAGGGCATTTTTCATACTAATCGACTACACTTTAACCCAGTGAAATAATATGCGTCGCGATGCGGTCCACGAAGTGCGGATCGTGCTCGATAAAGAGCAATGTGGGTTCATAAGTCAAAATCATCTCTTCTATTTGTACCCTCGACAAGACGTCGATGAAATTAAGTGGCTCATCCCAGATATAGAGGTGTGCGCGTTGACAGATACTGCTTGCTAGTAGGACTTTTTTCTTTTGACCTTCACTAAGCTGCGATAAGTCCTTTTCAAATAGCACTGGTGAAAAATCGAGCTTATCCAGCATCGACCTGAGTAAATGGCGCTCAATTCCTCTTTCATCCGCAAATGCCTCATAAGAGCCTGTAAGAAAAGAGGTATCCTGCGATACATAGGATAGAATCAGCCCATTTGCCAGTTTGACGCGCCCTTTAACTACGAGGTTTTCCAGTGTCGCTTCTAAAAGCTCTGGCTGGTTCTGTTTGATAATCGCCTTTAACAAGCTCGATTTTCCAGAGCCGTTTTTCCCACTGATGGCCACACGATCTGACGCTTCAAGCTTGAACGCTAAATCTTCGAGCACGATAAAGTCATCATACGCCAGCGACTCTATTTCTAGCGTAAGGTAAGGATGCGGAAAGACGGGCGCTGTGATGATTTCCAGCGAATCCGCCACCTCTAGGTTTTTAAGGAGTTTTTTCTTATCCTCAAGCGCTTTATCGCGCCTCCTTTCGATAACCTTTGCCCGTTTCATCATCTTCGCCGCTTTATGGCCAACAAACCCACGGTCAAGCACGTCGGGACCAAACTTGCTTTTTTCTGTTTGATCAGACCAGCCAGCAGTGCGTTTAGCGGCATCGCCCAATCGTTTGATATCCTTCAGTAACTTTTCATTCTCTGCCACTTCAAACTGGTCCTGATAGGCTTTATTCTGTAGCCACGATGAAAAATTGCCCTTTTGTATTTCGATATTGGTTTTATTGATCGATAAGATATGATCGATAATACCGTCCAGGAAAATCCGGTCATGTGAGACGATGATAAAGCCGCTTTTTCTCCTAAGATAGTTCGCAACTGTTTCACGTGCATCCACATCTAAATGGTTGGTGGGCTCATCGATCAACAGAAAATTATTCGACTTCAGAAAGAGCACAGCGAGCAATGCTTTTGACTGCTCTCCATGGCTCATGGTTTCGAAAGGACGGTCCAATACTTCCTCAGGAAGATCGATATTACCGAATTCCTTCAGCAGTTCCCACTCCTCAACATCAGGTGCAATCTCCTGTAATACCACACGCGTGTTTCTATCCACACCACTCACCTCATAGGGGAAGTAATCAAAGTGGACATTAGCGTGGATAGTACCCGAATATGGATAGACACCCATCAACAGTTTTAAGAAGGTGGTTTTTCCTCGTCCGTTTCGTCCGGTAAACCCTAGTTTCCACCTTGTGTCCATTTGAAAGGACACATTTTCAAAGATGGCGTCATAGCTGCCATCATAGGTGAAGCTTAAATTGCTTATTTTAATTTGTGACATCGTAACCTCCTATTATTCTGCGTGATGTTTTCTGCAATAAAATAGGACGCAAGAAACCCTCGCATCCTAATTAAGACAACTCTAAAGCATTAAACCCAAATAATAGGCAGTGCATTTTTATCGGTCGATTTGAAATGGATGATGAACCTCTTGCAGCGTATGACAAACAAAGCCTATGGCCTACATTCGTCACCTATTAAATTGCTTAGCAAGAAGTAATATTCATCTTTTCAACTCCCCTCTTTTAATCGTTACTTAAATTCTAGCACATGCGACTATAAGGCGTCAAATAATTATCCCATTACCGAGAAATCTGAGATTAGGTTTGCACCGCAGCCACAGCCTGCATCAGAGCTACAACCACAGGTCCCGCCACTTTTGTGACCATCCGTAATAATGGATTCTGACGAAATTCCCATATCACTTAGATGGCAAATCGTATCGGATACAAATGCATCACTTCCTACGACATAAAAGAGTGGGTCATCATTATCCATTGAATACAAGTCCTGAACATAGAAATCCAAACGTTCAAAGAATCGGTTTCTACTTTGAGTGTAGATGGATTTAAAACTGGGCAATTGTGTAGATAAATCATAAAACTCGTCTTTATAAATTGCAGACTTTGAATCAACATTGATTTGCAATATCTGAGGTACACCCGTTTGGTCCATCTCATAAGCTTTGATGAGCGTTCTTATAGCAGCAATCCCCACACCATTTGATAATAGAACGACTGGACGGTGGTTGCGTCGTAAACCGAACTGACCACTTGGCTCAGAGATTTCAATAGCGTCGCCACACTTGAGTGATGACATGGCCTCTTTAAATTCACTCCTATCCGCTCTGATTCGCGTGGTGAACTGGATGATGTTTTCATGTGGAAGGGTTGCATATGAAAACTTTTTACCGTTTTCCTTTCCTGCAACCTCCAAAAACACCTTTGAACTATCCCCTTCCTGCCACTCAATCGGCCTATCAGATGAAAAATTGAAAGCATATGTTTCACTGGAAATTTTGATCACTTCTTCAAGTTTTATCTTAACTCTTTCTTGACTGTTACATGCACAACTCATGGTTATCCTCGCTTCTCAATTGATAATTTTTCTCATTTAGCGATTATAACAAACATTCTCTATAACAGTCAAGTTCACCCGTCACATTAACTATTCACGATTTTGTAATACGCCCTCGCTGTCATGTTATATACGGCGAAGTAAATGATGGCGAAGACTAGTAAGGTGACTGCAGTACAAAGGATAAACAGCGCCGTGTTCGTAAAGCTGAATAAGGCTAAAAGCTTCGTGATTACGGGAAAAGCAAAAGCGATGTGAATCATAGCCGTGATTAGCGGCAGGAAGAACACCATGACGATTTGACTTTTAATGCTACGCTTAATCTCTCGTTTACTGAGGCCCACCTTTTGCATGATATCGAATCGACTTTGATCATCAAAGCCTTCAGAAATCTGCTTATAGTAGATGATCATCACCGTGGCGAGCATGAAAAGCGTCCCTAAGAATACCCCTAAGAACAGGAATCCACCATAGGTGCTAAAAAAGTTCTCACGCATTCCCGCCTTAGACCCCATGTAGGTGATATGAGGCTCGTTAACCAAACCTGACCGGATGGCTTTTTCAAATTCAGGACTTGGTACTTCCAAATCGAACATGTACTGATAATCAAATCCTCTAAATTCCTCATTAGTAAATGTTTTATAAACCTCTTCGATAGCTGCCATATCCTTTACGAATACATAAAGCTCCTTAAACATCGGGTTATCCACTTGGTTGAAGTTGCCAAAAGTTTCAACCTCTCTAACCACATCAAAGGTCTGATCACCGAGCGTTAGTGTTTTCAAATCGAGGTTGCCAGAGGTGTTAAAAAGTGCCACTTCATCTACTGCAAGCGCAATTGGCGAATCAATAACTTGATTCAAATCAGCCACAGGCACGAAAATAATCAGGGTATTACTGTCATTAAAGTTCCCATCGCTTATTGGCTCATAGCCGTTTGAATACCGCTTCGCTAATGTTGAAACACTAGAAAACCCAAACGCATCCATTGTCTTTACGCCAACCTCATCTGCAACCGAAGCCACATAGCCCGCGATATCACTTGATGGATCGCTCGTGTTATCATGCGAGTACATGACCACATCCAGTGGATACTGGTTATCGAGGCTTTCCTCCAGCCCTAGGTAAAGAGAGACTGTGGTGGACAATGTAACGAGCACCGCCGTAGAGAGGATGCAGATATTCGCCAGACCCACCGCATTTTGCTTCATGCGGTAAATCATGCCGGAGACACTGATGAAATGGCTGGACTGGTAATAAAACGACTTACGTGATCTTAAGAATTTTAGCAACGCGATAGAGCCTGCTGTAAAAAGCGCATAGGTTCCGATCATCACGAGAATCACCGCCACGAAAAACATCGTGATCGCTTGTAGCGGATTACTAACCGTGACGGCGATGCCATAGCCTGCGCCTAAGCTGATGACGCCCACCAGCGTCATGAGCCACTTGGTCTTCGGCTCGCGCTCGCCCACGTTCCCACCGCGAATCAGCTCGATGGGGCGAGACAAATGGATGTGCCACGTGTTATAGGAAGCCGCGGCCATGAAAATGCAACCAAATAAGAAAAAGGTCATGAGGATGGATGCCATGGGAATCACGAAGCTAAAGGTTCCTGTAAAGCCTAGTAGCTTCAACAGCACCATGTACATGAGCTTACTGAAGACTGAACCGATGAGCACGCCGATGGCGATGGACAGCACTGAAATCATAAAGGTTTCGATAAAGAGCATCACAGCGAGATGTTTTTTCTCCATGCCCAGTATGTTATAAAGCCCCATCTCCTTCTTGCGTCGCTTCATGAGAAAACTGTTCGTGTAGAAGATAAAGATGGTGGAAAAGATTCCGATCACTGCATTGCCGAAACCTAAGATGATCTTAAGGCTATCACCACCAGACATGGTGCTAAGTCCAGGATTACGCGAGATGGTATGCATGATGAAAAAAAGTGAGACGATGCCGATGTTCATGAGAATAAACGGAGTAAAAAGTCTGGCGTTCTTTTTGATGTTATCCCTTGCGAGGCCTAAGTAAAAGCGGCTATTCATGACTGCCCCCTTCAGAGGTGAGCACGGAAAGGGTCTCAGATATCTTCTGATGGAGCGTGTCCTGCGACATCCCGCCACGATAGAGCTGGTGATACACCTCGCCATCCTTGATGAACAGGATGCGCTTCGCATGACTTGCAGCGCGGGTACTATGGGTCACCATGAGGATGGTCTGACCTTCGTTGTTGATTTTAGAAAAGAGATGGAGCAGATGATCCGTCGCCTTTGAGTCCAGCGCACCCGTGGGTTCGTCTGCGAGCACGATTTTAGGATCGGTGATGAGGGCCCTGGCCACTGCCGCGCGCTGCTTCTGTCCACCTGAAACCTCATAGGGAAATTTATCGAGAATGTCCATGATTTCCAGCTTTTTCGCGATGGGCATCAGTTTCTCGTTCATCGCCTCATAATGCTTACCAGCGAGCACCAGCGGTAAAAAGATGTTATCTCTAATCGAGAAATTATCCAGCAGGTTGAAGTCCTGAAACACGAAACCGAGATGCTGTCTGCGAAACGCAGAAAGACCCGACTCCTTGATTTGATTAAACGATTGCCCATTTAAAAGCACCTCACCTGAGGTGGGCTTATCCAGTGACGCTAAAATATTGAGAAGCGTGGTCTTCCCCGAGCCAGATTCGCCCATGATGGCCACATACTCCCCTTCTTCCACGGAAAACGTCACGTTGGACAGGGCCATAACCTGATTTCCTCCGAAACGCGTGGTATATATTTTCTTTAAATTGTTTACGACCAGTAATGACATGTGTTCCTCCACTTGATTTGATACTGTCATTATATTAAAAAGAGAAATGCGTCACCATCGAATTGGCTTACATTTCTCTGGGTTAACTTACAGTTTTGTAAGGTGGAAAGATGAGTGTTACGCGTGTTCCTGTGCCCGGTGCTGAGGTGATGGAAATATCGTGGGATAGCCGCTGTAGAGCACGTCTGCATAGGTATAGCCCCAGGCCAGTGGATTTTCGATCCAGTCTTCCATTGAAACCCGTGAACCCACGCTCGAAAACCCTCGGCAAATCCTCTGGCGAAATCCCGATGCCCGTATCGGCCACCACTAAACGCTTCGGTGCATCTACGCTCTCACTCTGAGTTGTTCCAATGCTTATCTCACCACCGTTCGTGTACTTAAGCGCATTGGAAAGGACCTGCTCAAAGCAGAAGGCAAACCACTTCGCATCGGTGACCACTTCCAGTGAAAACGGCTCGAAATTAAGCTTGATACCCTTCTCGATGAACAGCGTGCGATACTTGCGAATAGAGGCTTTCACCAGCTCATATATCTCCTGCTTTTCGAAACGAAGGTCCGAGGTCTCGCTTTCCAGGCGGATGTAGTTCAGCGCCATCTCGACATACTGCTCGATCTTAAAGAGCTCCGTCTTCATACTCAGCGTCTGCTCCTGCGGATAAGCCTCTAAAAGGAGCTGCAGTGCCGCGATAGGCGTCTTGATTTGATGCACCCATAGGGTATAGTAATCATTCATTTGACTTTGCGCAAAATCGATCTGCGTGATTTTTTGCTGCACCTCTGAATAGAGCTGACGGACCAGCGCTTGATAATCCTGCTCCATGAGCTCAGTGGGCTCTGGCAGGTCGTCTATGGTCAGTGCCACATGCGGCCGCATCTGCGTCAGAATTCGGTGACGCTTATAGTAACGCCAGAATCCAAAGGTAAAAAACACCACAGTGAAAAAGGTGCTCAGCAAAAATGCATAGAGCACCGCAGATGTTTCGATATTATGAAGGTGCATGACCATGCTGAAGATCACCGAGTAGACCACCAGTAGTCCGATCAGCTTGATGTGTTTTTTTAGATAAGCCCATAAAACGCTTTGCATAATCCCACCTTAAGAAATGATGTAGCCGATGCCCTTTTTCGTCTGGATAAAGTCGTGGAGACCGATGTCTTCCAGCTTTTTACGAAGGCGTGTGATGTTCACCGTCAGTGTATTGTCATCGACGAAGTGATCACTTTCCCAGAGTCTGGACATGAGCTCGCCTCGGCTGACCACGTTCCCTTTGTTCTCCAGTAGAATTTGAATCATCCTATAATCGTTCTTCGTCAGCTCCACTTTCTGATTCTGATAGCTAAGGGTCGCATCGGAAAGGTTTAGAAAGACCCCTTTATGTTCCATGACCGACGTCTGCCCTGCGAAATCATACGTCCGCCTGAGCAGTGCCTGGATTTTCGCCACGAAAACCGTCATGTCAAAAGGCTTCGCGATAAAGTCGTCCGCGCCCATGTTCATGGCCATGACGATGTTTAGATTATCCGCCGCTGAAGAGATGAAGATGATCGGCACCTTAGAAATTTTTCTGATTTCGTTACACCAATGGTAGCCATTATAAAACGGGAGCGATATATCCATGAGCACTAGGTGCGGTTCATAGGCGACGAAAGCCTCCAGAACCCCTTTAAAGTCCTCAGCAACCGTAGCGCTATACCCCCAGTTTTCCATCACACCCTTAAGGGCTTTTGCGATGGTTTGGTCATCCTCGACGATGAATATTTTATACATGCTCAGCCTCACGCAGTTCTTTTTCTATCAGGAATTTTAGGAGGCCTTCACAGCCAGCCTTTATGTCAGCATAAGTGGTTTCAAAATCTCCTGTGTACCATGGGTCTTCGATGTCGCGGGAGTGAGCCGTAAAATCCATGAGCAATGACACCTTTTTCTTAGGATCTTCTCCTATGATGCGCATGAGATTCCGCACGTTAAATGCATCCATGCAAATCAGATGGTCGTACCGCTCATAATCTGCCTTCGTCACCTGTGCCGATGTCTTTCCCTCGCATGAAATGCCGTGCTTTGAGAGGATTCGCTTCGTACCATGATGAACGGGATGACCGATTTCCTCTCTGCTAGTGGCAGATGAGGCCACCCGAAACTTATGGGCGAGATGCTTTTTTTCGACGAGATCCTTAAAAACGAACTCCGCCATAGGGCTTCTGCAGATATTGCCGTGACACACGAACATGATGTTAATCATTAGGCCTCCTGAAGGACGGGGTTAGCGCCCCCGTATGTTTATCACCTCTTATTTTATCCTTTGTCCACAGGGATGTAAATGTCCATTACTTCCACACCACCGACGTTTTTAACCTCTTCCAGGCAGTTGGCACATTCTGCATGCTTAAAATCTGGCTCCTTAAAATCATGGTCCTCAAGCCAGCTCACCAGGTAACGCCATCCCGATCCGATGCGCTCGAATGGATCCACCATGGGTTCTGTGATTCTCAGCGAGGCATAACGGTAGGCGGGGATTTGTTTAATCTTTATTTGAGTGCCTTCGAAATCAAAGGCTTCCGGGTTCGGTAGCTTGCTGAGCTCTGATGAATCGATGGACAACCAGAATTCGTAGCCTCTCAGCTGCATCACATCCTCTGTGCCCTCTACTGGCGAATCGAAGCCAAACGAACGCTTCACTTCCACGCCATAGGTTTTCGCCAGATTAAATAATGTGCCGATGATGGCATCCTCAGGTTCATTGCCGATGGCGATACCACTGATCACCAGCATGCTGTCTATGGTTTCATATTTTACGTCACTAAGATAATTTTTCATCTGTTTAATCCCCTTTTCGATGATATTTTGTTTCACTTTCTCAAAAGGCTCTGGAAATCCATCGATGACACGCTGCTCATCTACCTCCAGAGATAGGTCATAGACTACCAAGTTGCGCATTTTCAGCACGTCGTGATCCCTGAAATACGTCGGTGAAAATCCATATTCCTGTGCGATGGCTCTGGAGAAGGCCCGCTCGGAGGAATAGCCGACCTCCAGTGCGATATCGAGGATCCTCATATCGGTTTTAAGCAGCGTCAGTGCATACTCCAGCTTCTTCTTACGTACATAGGCCATAAGCGAGAAGCCCGTGTAGATGCTGAACATATGGTTTAAATAGAACTTCGAAAAACCCACCTGGGCTGCGATGTGATCGAGATTCAGCGGTGCATCCACATGCTGATCCACATAATCGATCGCCTTTTGTAAATAGTGCTTCATGATGTTCCTCCCTATTTCCATAACGTTTGACCGGTCATCTTTATTATAATCTGAAAATGATCACTCGACAGGACATTTCGTGCTGAAAAAAGCCTTTTGTTTCGAATATTATACCTCTCGGTTGTATAAGTGTTTGACAGAAGGCGATTGCTTCACGATAAAGAGTAAAATCCCCATAAGGACGATGACGCTGTATAACATCCCAACTTCTACAAAAGACATGAACTCACCTAGCCAGCCTGTGAAAAGCTTCCCAAGCAATATGGATGTTCCGATCATCGTGGTGTAAACTGCATTAATTCTGCCGCGTTTTGAGTCATCTATATAAGCATTTATAGAAGTGATTCGGATATTCGCCGAGTTCATGCCGAGTATTCCCAGTAAAAACTTTATCAGAATCATCACATAAAGCGGCATCAAGAAGAAAAGTGCATCCGTCACAGCAAATACACTATAAACGATAAGCGAAATCATGTATCTCATATGCGTAGGAATTTTAATAAAATAATGGAGAAATCCACCAAACATGTATCCCGCTGATTGAAGCGAAAGGAGTAGTGAATAATGGATTAACGTCAACGTCTCGTGTTTTTCAAAAAATGGATAGATTAGTAAATTCAAACCATCTGCAAACATCATCACGAAAAAGAACAGATAGACATTCCAAATCCCTTTCTCACGAAGTAAATATCTAAAGCCTTCTGTAATGTCCTCCATATGCGATTTGAGATTGAGCTTAAGAGACTTCCCAAGATTCTCATCGATGTCGATGAATTGCTCAAAAGTAGCCGCGATGATTAATAGGATTCCTTCAATCGCAAACATGAATGAAACACCAAAATGTTTAAAGACCAGTGTGGCGACTGGTAATACGAGGACATTTGTCAGTGGGTAAATCAAGTTGCCAACAGCATACCCCTTCTGAAGCATTCCTTTTGGAATCAAGTTCGGAAACAAACTATCATAAGCGAGGTTATAGATGATGCCATTTAATGTCATGATGAGCCCCATTACGACGTACACATAGAAATTAAAATAGCCTGATCGCGTAATGAATGCAAACACTAAGAACATCCCGCCCATGAAATAGTCTAGTCGATAGATCATTTTCTTCCTCGAAAAGCGATCAATAATGGGACTGACTAAAATGGGCAACAGGATCGTCGGAATAATCGTAAGCGCACTATAGAGTCCCGTCAACCATGTAGACAGTGTTTGATCATAAACGGTAACCGATAATGCCAAACTCAACCCCACACCGCCGATTGCTGAAATGATAGTTCCTAGAATAATCAAAGTAAAATTTTTTTGCCATAGTTTATGCTGCATATAGCCTCCCATAATCGTTATACTCTCAGCATAACACAGCGCTTAACGCATTATAATTCAGTTGTTTTGGGAAAATTAGCATAAAAAACAGCACTTTTGGTTTGATAAAAGTGCTGTTTCATGAAAATTAACTACTAACCTAACATGCTTTCTTTAATATCAATCGCTTCCTTATAACGCCGATGTGCTTTTAATGCTTCTATCAAATAATCACTATAAAACAAGGTAAAGCCGTAGTGCGAGTCCTTTCGGGAAGCATCAAAAGTTGCGCGAATCGCCTCTAAATAGGTAGGAGTGATAATCGGATTGTTTGATGACATATAAAGGTTTAACCACCGGAAGGATATGATGAGCGAATGGTCCTTTGGATAATGATGGTCTTTGAGTTTTTCATTAACAAGTCTCAATTTTTCTCTAGCATCATCATATCTTTCAAGCCCCAGATCACACAATATCAGCTTTTGATAACACAATATAAATTGCCAGTCATCAAAGGCACCTAAATGTGGTTTAAGTTGATCAAGCAGTTCAATGGCTTTATCAAATAGTTTACACGCCAAATAGGTTGCACCTAAATTATAATACACTGATATAAGGACTTTTTCGTCATTAATAAACTGCCCCATATTAAGCAACCGATTATAAAGCATGACTGCGTTATCCAGTTGTTTAACATTTGAGTATGCAGCAGCAAGTATTTGCGTATTTTCGATGGCATAAAAAAGATTGCCCTCCTGCATTAGTAGCGTGTAAGCCTCACTACCTAATCGAATCGCATTGATATAATTGCCAAGCGAATACTCTGCGTTTGAGATGTAAAAAAGTGTAACACCATTATGATGAAATTGGAGCGCACGTTCATAATGGGTTAAGGCTAGTCTGAACTCCGATTCGCTTAAAGTTTGTGTCCCTTTAAATAAGGCATAATAATGAGACTGTAAATTCGAAAAATAGGGTTTGTATGTTTCAAGGGCTTCCATCATCTCGCTTGATGCTTCAAAATTTCGTTGGTCTTGCATCGCACAAACTTTTAGTAAATACCAATCGATTGCGTATATTGAATAGGTTAGGTAGTGGTCATGGGCACTTAATTTATCATAAAGCGCCATAAATGCATTCATTCGGCCATAATATTGATGTTCCCATAGCTTCGGAATGAGATTCGCGATCTCGTTAGCCCCCGTAAAGTCATCAGGCAAAACCACGCCTAGATTCTGTAACAGGAGTTGTATGACTTGTTCACTTGCTGTGACCTGCCCTGATTCAATTTTACTGAGATATGAGATGGCACAGATCCCCTTACAGAGCGACTCCTGACTCATGTTTTTTTCCAAACGTCTTTTTTTGATCACTGCACCAATCATAAGTGAAACCATCCCGAATATTATTTTGATGTTTCTATTATAGGGCTTTAAGGTTACTAAGTTAAGTCTGTATTTCACCACTTAGTGCAAAAATAAAATTGACCTCCCGCTTGATACAGGAGGTCAATTTCATTCCTCATCGATATTCTTACGATGTCCAGCTTCCACGATAATGATGATTAACTGGTCATCTTCGATTTTTGCCAGTAACCTGTAATCGCCAATCCGATAACGCCAAACATCATTTAGATTTCCTTTTAAAGCCTTACCAATAGCACGGGGATTTTCACAGTCTACCAATTTGTCTTCAATAAACGCTAGAATAAAGGCCGCGATTTTTCGGTCCATCTTTTTAAACTGTTTGAGTGCCGTTTTAGTATAGATTACCTGATATTTCATAAGCCAAGTTCTCTTTTTAAATCAATATGTGAAATCTTTTCTTCATCTTTCTCCTGGTCCCAGACCTTATTAAATAGTGTCAAATCGTAATCATCTTCAATTTTTTCCATTACTGCTTCTCGAACAAATGATGAAAGGTCCATATTGTGGAGTTCTGCATATTTTCTAATTAACGCATCCTCTTTTTCACTGAGTCTAATAGAGATTGTACTCATCGTGTACCTCCTTTTCCACCTCTGTATTACGTTGTATTACATTCATTATACTCCTAATAATAGATTCTATCAACATCACACTTGGTTTTAATCCATTATCCATGTTAAAGTAAATAGAGAGGTTATCGTAATACCATCCATGAAATTAAGTAGACGAAAGAGGTTCATATGACTAAAAAAGTTGTACTCTATACCACTGCCACATGCCCTTACTGCCTACGCGCTTTAAGAAAGCTCGATGAAAAGGGCGTTACCTACGAAAACATCAATGTTCATGCAAATCCAGAAGTGTTTAAAGCCGTCATGGCGAAAACTGGTTGGGACACCGTACCGCAAATCTTTATCGACGAGTCGTTTATCGGTGGCTGTGATGACCTACATGCGCTCGACCGCGAAGGAAAACTCGATGGTCTATTAGGCATTTTATGATCAGTTAAGTATTTAATGGTTTAATAATCTTTTCATAAGTCTTTTTCTCGATTCGTAAGATAAACTATAAAAAACTGCGAATGGAGGAAATTATGAAATCAAAAGAAGAAATAAAGGAAAACCTGAAGAGTAGCTTAAGTTATTTAGCGAAAGCACTGATGAAGTTCGTTCTGAAAGTCATTATTTTAGTCTTCATCGGTGCCGCGCTAAGCTTTATCGTTCATTACATAAAAGACTACCCACTCGCGACGGTCATGCGCGTCGTCGGCGTCATCATCGCATTTCTAGGGGTCGGATCGATGTCAGGTGCTTCAGGACTTCGAAACGATTATAATTACAATATGGCGAAGATGAGAGACTCAAAGCTGCTTAATCTAGAACATACCACGATGTTTTCTGACAGCATGTCCTTCACGCTTTGGATGGGCACTTCAGGTGTATTGCTTATTTTACTGGCCAGCTTTTTTTAATAAAAATAAACTATACACCAGAGAAATACTGCCGCCGATAATCGGAATCACCACGAGCGGCAGACGACCGATTAATGCGCCTGAAGCTAATAAAGCCAGCGGTAGCACGATTTTCACCAAACTCATGACGATACTGATCACCCTCCCCAGCAACGCGCTGGGGATTTCTTTTTGCATCAACGTCATCATGGGCACATCCACATAGGCGATGGCCACGCCCATGAGAAAGTGAAGCGTGCTGTAATAAGCCACGAAGGCCACAACAGGCAGCGAAGCGCTGACGGCTAAAGCGGGCAGGCCGATTAACATGGCCAGTATCGCGATAAACGCATTCATACCGATGAGAAGTTTTTTATATGACATGCGATTCATTAAGCTTTCCACGGTTAGGGTGCCAATAATCAGCCCCACAGGAAACAGTCCGTTAATGAATCCAAACGCCGTAGACGGCAGCTTAAGCACCGTGTTAATGATATAAGGACCAGGCACGTTCACAGAAAATCCCAGCACAAAATTAAGCGACACAAAGACAAAGAACAGCTCTACGATGAGCCTAGAGCCTTTAAAGGTCTGCCAGCCTATTATAAAATCCTGTTTAAATGGTTGGTGATTCGGCGTCTGGTTAGCCCCTTCATCGCCTACTCGGTTTAAAAACAGGTCGTATTTAATAAAGCACTCCGTAAATGCCGAAAACAAAAATGAGAGGGCGTTAAATAATAGAAACAACCGGATGTCTATCAGCGCAAACACAATCCCGCCCAGCATCGGTCCTATGATGGCTGATGACGAATCGATAAGCTTACCCATGGCATTGATACGGATCAGTTTGTCCGGTGACACGAGAGTCGGCTTAGCGGCTTCCATACCAAGTCCGAAAAGGGTGGTAAAAATGTTAAGGAGCACCGTGGAAACATAGATGATGCTAAGCGTCAGAGGACTTGTGGCCGTGATAAAATACAGCGTGAGGAAGAGCAAACCATTTATGACGTCCATCCCTACCACGATGCGTTTCTTAGGCAGTCGATCGGCGATGACACCCGCCAGCGGACTGATCAGCACCATGGGAATCACACTGAGCATCAGCGTCGTGGCATAATTGAGCGCAGAACCCGTAAGCTTTAAGACATAGAGGCCGATAGCGAAGCTGTAAATGGACGATCCTAAGATGGAGACGCCTTTTCCCGTGGCATAAAGCCATAAATTCAATCGTTCACTATTTCTAGCCGGCATCGGTAGTGCCATATTCTCTTCCATAATAACCTCCCAATAAATCAAACCGTCTTCTTATCATTAGTGTAATCCATGGGGTCGAGACCACATCAAGCACCATTTAACCACCATTTTTCGCATCTTATTTATCCAATTTTATAAAACATGGCGCTGACCCCATGTTTCGTACTTTCGACGTGACGAACGCGATCGTTTTGTGATAGAATTAACGTATTAAATTTAAAATGGGGTGCACCACTATGGAAATTAAAAAAGAATTACCAGAGATATTTGAAAGCTTCGCAGAAGCCAGAAGAAACGGCTTTATCGCTGCGAAAAACTTTAAAGAGCAAAACAAACCGATGGTCGGAACATTTTGTACCTTTATGCCACAGGAGCTGCCACTGGCGATGGGTGCTGCAGTGGTGTCACTCTGTGCCACTTCCGACGAAACCATCGGCGAAGCAGAGCGCGATTTACCGAGAAACCTTTGCCCACTGATCAAATCCAGCTACGGCTTCGGAAAAACCGATAAATGCCCTTACTTCTATTTTTCAGACCTCGTGGTAGGCGAAACCACCTGTGACGGTAAAAAGAAGATGTACGAGTACATGGGCGAGTTTAAACCCGTCCATGTGATGCAGCTTCCTAACTCACCTGTCGGCACTGATTCACTCACTTTATGGAAAAACGAAATCGTTAGACTTAAAGAAGTCTTAGAGCAACAGTTTGATGTAACCATCACTGAAGCGCAGCTGAAGCATGCCATCAACCTTAAAAACAGAGAGCGTCAGGCGCTTAAAAACTTCTACGCGCTGGGCAAGCTCAATCCGCCTGCCATCAGCGGCGCAGACCTCTTAAAGGTCCTTTACGGCAGCACCTTCAAATTCGATCGTGAAGCCAGCATCGAAGAGATCAATGCCCTTACTGCAAAAATCACCGCTGAATATGAAGCAGGCAAACAACTAGAATCAAAACCACGTATTTTAATCACGGGTTGTCCTATCGGCGGCGTCACGGAAAAAGTGGTAAAAGCCATCGAGGAAAATGGTGGCATGGTGGTATTCTACGAAAACTGTATGGGTGCTAAGCATGTGGAAGACCTCGTGGATGAAAGCGAATCAGACCTTTACCTGGCACTGGCTGAGAAGTATCTGAAAATCGGTTGTTCATGCATGTCGCCTAACCCACATCGTTTTGAGCTTTTAAACCGCGTGGTGGACGAATATGCAGTGGACGGCGTCGTGGATGTACTTTTACAGGCGTGTCACACGTATGCGGTGGAAACATTGGCGGTAAAGCGTTTTATCAACGGCGAGAAAGGAATTCCTTACATGAGCGTGGAAACAGACTACTCCACTGCGGATATCGGTCAACTCAATACGCGTATGGCGGCTTTCGTGGAGATGTTATAGATGTTAACCATCGGAATCGACTCCGGCTCCACCACCACTAAAGGCGTGCTTTATGATGGTCGTACCCTGCTCAAGCAAATTTTAGTTCCCACATCGCATAAACCTAAAGTGGTGATGCAAGAGGTCTATGAACACCTGCTCCATGGGCATGCAGAGGAATCGGTTTATACGGTGACCACTGGCTATGGCCGGGAGCTATTACCTGCTGCGCATAAAAAAGTCACTGAAATCACTTGTCACGGTAAAGGGGCCGCTTATCTAGGCGCTACCGTCGGTGCTGATATAGGTGTGGTCATCGATATCGGTGGTCAGGACAGCAAGGTCGTCTTACTCGACACCTACGGCAACATCACGGACTTTCTTATGAATGACAAATGCGCCGCAGGTACAGGCCGTTTCGTCGAGGTGATTATGCGCCAGCTTAAGGAAGATGTGGCGTTTCTCGACCAATATGTAGCGGGGAGTCTTCCCGTTAAAATCAGCAGCATGTGTACGGTGTTTGCCGAGAGCGAGGTCATCGGACTCCTGGCTGATAATGTACGTGGTGGCGCGATTGCACACGGCATCTTAAACGCCATTAGTGATCGTACGGCAAACTTCGCTAAAAAGCTTCCCCTCGAACGAGAGGTTTTCTTCAGCGGCGGTCTGGCGCAAAGCGAGGTCGTGAGGAAGCTGCTCGAGGATAAGCTAGGACACCGTGTGGTCACACATCCACTGGCACAATTCACTGGCGCCATCGGTGCGGCGCTGATCGGGCATCAGAAAAAGTGGCGATAATTTAAACTAAAAGGCTCTAAATTACTGCACGAGAGGTTTTTACCTGTCATGCTAATAATTTAGAGCCTTCTTTAATTTAGTTGATTAATAGTTGATTCGCACCAGAATTTTATCGATTTTGCCTTCGCGCCTAAAGAGGCTTCTGCTAATTTCTCGACTGAGCTTGGTGGTGTTTTCAAAGGTGTAGCGATCGCCGTTTTCATAGTACACGGTGATGGCTTCATAGTTGGTGTGTTCATAGATGATCGGAACTGTACATAAGGTGAAGCCTAGCTGTTTTTTCGTCAGCGTCAGCGTCTTACGCGGTAATTCCCAAACCGTCTCAGCATCGAGAAACTCCGATTTCTGAAGGAGCTTAGGATTAAAGGAGACCTCTCCGCCCGAGAAATCGACACCGAGCTCAGCAAATCTGGAGATAAAGTCCTCTTTGACCTGCCCTGTCATCCCTGGCTGCTGTACGCCTGCAAATCCAGGCGTATGAGAGTACGCATCCGTCGGAAATGCACCGTAATCCACGGGTGATTTCTCCACGCCGATACCGTCTTTCAGTTCATGGAAGATGTGGGAGAGCTCTTTCGTTTCCTTCGCAAACGGCTTGACTGATGCCATGGCGGTAAAGTTTTCACCTGCGGCTAAAACGAGCTTGGATACCATGTGCCAGTAGATGCAGCCCAGGCCTTCATATTTATAGAAGGTTCCAGATCGCCCAGTGTAGGCATGATGATCAAACAAATCGGTGAAAAGCTCTCCGACTTGAAGGGCATCTCGTTCGCTGTACTCGCCTGTTTTAAGGATATCTGCTACGATTTCAGTCCCATTTCTGTATTGCCCGTTAAAGTGATAATGACCATTTACGCTTTTTTCGATAAATCGATTAAGGCCCTTTTCAAGCTCGCTCACCAAAACAGGTGAAGCGTTCACTAAGGCTTCCGGGATGACGTTCTTCTCTAGGAATCGCGGCAGCTCACGCACTGGGTAGAGCATATAGCTGTTTTGATCCTCGCGGTAAATGGCACTGTCTCTAAGCGCTTTTAGAACGCTAAGGGCTTCATCGCCATCGATGGCTTTCGAACTAAGCACTGCCACCTGTCCTTCCAACATCTCGTAGAGATATGAAAGCGAGCAAGCGCCTGGTGTAAATTTAATCAGGTTATAAGCATGATAGAGGCCGTCCTCGCGCTTGTTCGCGGTGATGGTATCCTTAAGATGCTTCATGGAGACGGCGATAAAATCGCGAATCATCTGGACGGAAACGCCTTTTTTAATACCAGAAAAACCTGTGGAATAGAGGGTTTCACGATATGCCTCGCCGATTCTACCCAGCTTCGTCACTATGTCGAACCTCGACGCATCCGTCATTTCTGCAGAAAGCGCCTTTTCTGAAGCTTTAAACACTTCATAGATACCTTCCAGCATTTTGATGACCTCAGTGGAAATCATCACTTCTTTATCTAAGGTTTCAAGCAACGCCTCAACGAAGCCCAGCATGCGATGGAGATAGTATAGGGTCACCATGGAGACGCCGTTGCCCACGAGGGCGTTATTTGCATCATTCCATTCTGGGCGTTGGGTATTCATCCAGATACCGCCCTTAGGAATGTAATTCGAAAGCTTTACTAAAATTTGAACTAAAAGCTTCTCCATCAGGTTGACATGATAGAGCTGCTCGCCTTGGAAAACGAGCTTGCCGTCTGAACCGATGGCTTTTACTTTTTCGCTGATATGCGCTGCAACTTCCTCATCAAAAAGGATGGTGTTTCTCGGATCTTTCACGATTTCGTCGAAGCCTTTAATGCGGTAAGGTACGTTCGCATAGACGAAGATGCTCTTCGTAAGGAGTGACGCCAGCTTGCTCGGATGCACTTTCTGAGAAAGCTCCATGAGCTTTAACAGGTAGATGACCTGATGATCACCCCAGTAACCGATATTCGACCAAACATCATCCTTTTCAAGCACTTCCCAGTCCACACCCTCTTTAGTGATGCGATACGGGTTATAACCATCAGCAGTTGATGCGTTCACGAACTTGGTGATGATGCTCTCGATGTACCCTGGATAGGATAGCGATAATGCCTCCCAGTTCTGGAAGATATCGCGCCAGTTGCCTTCGAAGTTCAGATTCAGCTCACCGCTGCTTTTAGCGATTTCGATGTTGAAACGGTTCCAAGGTCTGCTCGGATCACCATGTCTTCTGGAATACGTAAGGGGTAAATACTCTCTGACCAGTCTTTCCAAATCACGGTCCATATGGTTCTCGACGGTTTCGATCAAGTCAAAATAGTTCATCTTAGCAGGAAGTGCTTCGATGAAGGCCTTATTTTGCGCATACACCCCATGATTCCATTTATTGATAAAATCCTTTAAATCCTTAATATCGATTTGATAGCCCTCAGCATAGATGCCGCCGCGCATGATGTTATAAAGCGTATTTGAGAAATGGCGGTTGGTCTGACGTTGGTTCGCCGTCAGCTGGATGCCATCGGCTTCGAAAACGAGGCGTTTAAGGTTCTCACTGCCGCTCTCCACATCCTTTTTCAAATCCTCTAGCAGCTCACCCGGCGCACCGAGTGTTTCGATGAGGCTTTCTATTCGGGAAGCGTTTTGGTTAATTTCTGCGACGATGACCCACTCTTTCGAAGACTGCTCTGCAAGTGAGAACTCCCCCGAAAGATAATAAGCCCCTCTGCGTCCTTTAACGTCCAGCTCAGTGGTAAGGCGCTCACCTCTTTTAAAGGCTACAACCTGCCCTTCTGAAAGGAGATAGACAGGCTTATCGATGCCCGCCGACCATACGATGGTGGCTTTAAGCGATTCGCTCGGCTCTGCACGGTCTGTGATGATGGAGCTTAAGTTATAAATGCCTAATCCACAGCTCTCGATGAGTTCACAGCGTTTATAGCCGTCCACCAGAGTGCTTCTGGACATTTGAGCAGCAGCGTCTACCCCATAAGGCAGTATATTTCTGATGCCGTCTAGCACAGTTACGTCTATGTTTTCACCGGAGCTATTGATTAGCTCCGAGGTTTTCACGAAGCCGTAACGGTCACTGGTTTCCCAGCGGTATCTAAAGGTCACATCCAGAAAAGCGTTGTGCTCTTCGAAGATGATTTTGTTCCCGATGGTGTTTTTATAAAGATTGCGTGTGATGCGGTAAACATTGGCACCCGACGTAGAAAACGGTTCCCATAGGTAACGTTTATCGCCCTTTCCGACGATGAAAATCGTGTGTGGGCCTGTGGTTTCTGCACTATCGTGGATTTTATCGTCCGTATAGTAGGGAAACAGGGCTGAGTCAGGGTTTTTTCTGCCTGCCGTAATGCCACCGGTGCTGGATAGGAACATCCAAAAGTCCACATCGCTGACGATGGTCATGAAAAATGGCGGCATTTGATCGATGTTGTGAATGCGGTAATACAAATCGCCCTGGACACTGACGGTATCGAATGCGACGTCGTGCGTACTGGCGAAAACCTTTGCATCACCCATGTAGAGGTTTGATTCCTTCATATTTTACCCCTTAACTGCTCCAGCAGAGATGTTTTCGATGAGATATTTTGACGCGAAGATGAAAACGATGACGATCGGGATAATGGAAATCGCGAAGCCCAAGTAGATGGCGCCTTGATTTTGATACCAGATTTTTAGCGCTTTTAACGATGAGATGACCATCGGTAATGTTTCGTTAGCTTTCGAGCTTAAAATCACGCGTGCGCTTAGGTAGTTATTCCATGAACCAATAAAGGTGAAGATGGACATGGTGGCGACGCCTGGTGCCATCAGAGGTAGTGCGATTCTGTGGAAGATATAGAGCTCGCCCGCGCCATCGATTCTCGCTGATTCGATGATTTCCTTACTCAGCGATGAGCTGATGTAGGCACGTAGGAAGAATACCGTTCCGATGGAAGCAATCGAAGGAATGATCAGTGCCAAATGGTTATCCATTAGGTTGAGCTGCGTCATCCATTTGACGTAACCTAGGAAGGAGAGTTGGCTCGGAATCATCATGAAGACGAGGATGATGCCGAATAAGAAATTCTTTCCTTTAAAGTTATACATGTGGAATCCATAAGCTGTAAGGGCTGAGAAATATCCTGAAAGGACCGTGACCAGAATCGCGATTTTTAAGGAGTTCCAGAAACCGCGCATAACATCCACATTGCTGGTCAGGATTTTATAGTTCTCAACTAAGCTCTTGCCTGGTATGAGTGTGATTCCCTGTGTTGAAATCGAAACGCCATCACGTGTGGCGTTGATTAAGACGATCCAGAAAGGAACGACGGATATAATCACCAACAAAGCTAAAAGTGAATAAATAATCGCGTAAACCATGATTTTATCGCGCTTTTGCTTCTTTTGCTTTTGATTTAAGGTTGGGTTAGTTTTACTCATATTTTCCACTTCCCTTCAGTGCAGCGACCGCTTTTCTTCTCGCTTTGTTCTCTTTACGTGTGGTAAAGAACTCTTTGATCTCCACGCGGTTTGTCGCGAGGGTAAAGACCACCGTAAAGGCCAAAATAAGAAGGAATAATGCAAACGATAATGCCGATGCATAGCCGTAGTTTTTATACACAAATGCCATGTTATAAATATAGACGATCATGGTATTTAAGCTACCCGCTGGAAATCCTTTTCCATCGGTGATCAAGAAGGGGATATCGAACAGCTGTAAACCGCCGATAAGGCCTGTTACCATAACGTACATAAGAATCGGCTTGATGGAAGGAATGGTGATATGTCTGAGAATTTGGAGACGACCTGCACCATCGATGCGCGCCGCTTCGAAAATCTCCTTGCTCACTGCTTGTACGGAAGCCATAAATAAGATAAACGAGTTGCCGAACCACATCCAGGTCTGAATGCCTGAGACGCTCATCTGTGCCAGTATCGGTTTCGTCAGCCACCCGATGGGCTTATCGATCCATTCGATGCCGAAGAGCACTTGATTCACTACGCCGTAATCCTTATCGAGAAGCTTCATAAAGATCAGCGCGATAGTGGCTGCGGCGATGAGGTTTGGTAAGTAGAACACGACTCTGAAGAACTTGAGTCCTCTCACTTTATACTGAATATCTGAGAAAATCATCACTAGCAACAAGGCCAGGAAAATTTGGAAAAATATATTTACGCCCCAAATCTTTAATGTATTGATGAATGCGTCGACAACATTGGGATCTTTAAATATCAATTTGAAGTTATCCGCCCCGATAAAAGTTTTTCTTCCATATCCCTTATAACTCGTCATGGAGAGATAGATGGTAAATAAGATTGGATAGACACTGAAAAGTGCGAAGACAAGAAAAAATGGCGATATGAAAAGGTATCCAATTTTGTCCTTTAATTTTTTCATCTGAATACATTCCTTTCGATTATTACACACAACACAATTTTAACATATACGGTGCAAAAGTAGACCTTTCGTCTACTTTTGCACCGGAGATTTTTGGATTTAGTTAAATGAATTTCATGAAGAAATTAGTTGGTTGGTAAGCCTTCTACATAAATTTCTGGGTAAGTGACTTGAACGTCAGCATAGAATGCTTTTAATACATCTTCTACTGAAGCATAGCCTTCAACGCCTTGTTTGTAGTTTGTGATGTGGAGACCTAACATATCGTTTAAGCCACGGTCATAAGTGGTAACGTTTGATAAGTCGATTTTTGCTGCTTCTTCGTTAAAGACTTTAAGGTGGTTCATGCCGCCTAAAGAATCACGACCTGCATAATCAGCGATAACTGGTGCCATAACTGATTCTACAGAGTACATGTCGCCATCAGCCTCTTGACGTGCTGCTAATCTTTCTTTGTCAAATAACATTGATTTTACAAATGCAAATGCTGCTTCTGGTAATTTAGAGTCTGCATTGATTCCGAGGTAAGTACCGCCCCAGAAGTATGAGTTAGGACCTGAAGCCATACCCCAGTTGCCTTTGAATGCTGCAGCTGCATAAGCGTCTTTTGTAGCTTGGTCTGCATCTTCAGCTGGTTTAGGGAATGTTTCGCCGTTTGCATCGATTTTTTCCATATTAGGCTCGATGATGTACTTTAAGCCCCATGTAGGCATAGAGTACGCCATTACTTGCCATGTTTTACCTTCAGCATCAGTTAAGTCTTTATCCATAGCGTCGAACCAAGGGCCACTCCACTCAGCTGCGTTAGCTGTTAAAGAAGCATCGATGGTTTCGCCATACATCGATTTAACCATGTTGATATAAGGAATTTGCTCTTTGATTTTATCTGCGTTTAACTTGCCAGCGTCATCAATCCATTTTGCTGGGTTGTTAGTACCTGCTGCGAAGTGACGAACTGCTTGATCATCTGGGAAAAGTCTCCAGCTAGCATTTGCTTCTTTCACTTCTTTTTGAGCGTTTAATAAGTTTTCAACGGTGTTGAACTTGTTTGCGTTCATCCATTTTGTTACTTCAGTGTTATAATCTGGTGAGCCTTCTGCAGGGAAGCCTGCTTCATCGCCCCAAACAGCAGCCGCCATATCTACTTTGAAGAAGATAGCGCCTGGTGTTACCTGCCAAGAAAGCGCCGCTAACTTGCCAGTTGCTGGGTCGATACCTGATTGCCAGATATATTCTTTATAGTCTGCTTTTTCAGCTGCTAAATCGATTTCTGGATCGCTTTCCATCATCGCTTCGAGGTTACCGTAGTAGCCAGCGTCGATAAATTGCTTAATATGGTCTAACTCACCTGTAAAGACGTCTGGACCATTACCGGCTTCTAAAGCTGGTAAAATCTTATCCATGTAACCATCTTGAATAGAAACAGCTACGAATTCAACTTCCATACCTTCGAAAGGTTTTCCAGGTGCAGTGTATAATTCTTTAAAATGATCGATGTCGCCTGCAGTGCTAAGTTCATCTGTAAATGACCAGATTACCAATTTTTCTGTTGAATAATCCTTCGATGTGTCTGGTGCAACACTCTGTGTTGTTTCTTCAGTGCCAGCCCCATTACTGCAACCAGTAAATACGACCAATGCCGCTACAAAAATAGCAAGAAGTCTTTTAATACTCTTCATTGTATCCTCCCCTGAGTTTTTAGTTCATCAACATTTAACGCTGTTGTAACATCAATATAACATACGTACGAAACCGGTTGCAATAGTTTTTTATTACAAACTTGAAACTTTATTTGAAACCAACTAACCGTTTAGTGACTAAGTACTGTTATTAATACATGATAAAACATTGTAATTTTAAGCTCTCCGGCGCGTTTTAGCACCAACAGCACCCCTGTAAGCCACCGACACCACTTTAAAAAAGATCGCAGCGTCGTATTCCGCAAAATCCGTGTTTCGCTTAAGTTAATCAAGCTAAAGCATGCCGAAGACGACATTTCGAAACCGATTCCTCCACTTAACCACCCTTAAGCGTTTTTAAAGACAAATGTCGTGATGGAATGGTCAGGTAAATTGATGTTTAGACCTTTACCATCGATCACCAACGCCATCTCAGCGATCCAGCCTTCGTTTTGCGCCACCACGACGATGTCACCATTCGGGTTGCGGAAAGCCACTGCATGGACGTCTGCTTTCGTCACGCTGATTTCCAGACGCTTAGCGCCTACTTCGAGGTACCTCGAAAAATGGCCGATCGTGTAATACGAGTTATTATAGATGAGCTTCTGTAACCGTCGGTCATACATGATCGGCGCTTCACAGTAGTTATAGACGTGATTTGGTCCACCCTCTTCGTTGAGCACCAAGTTCCAGTCGATCCATCCGCGGCTCCAGTTATTAAAGTCGCCGATGATGTTTCTGCCATAGCGTTCACAGTTGGAATATGAGCCTAGGTAGCCATTATATACGGCGTTTTCAGATGTCGTCGTGAACTCCACACAGCCTTCAGTGAACAGGAGATGCTTCTGAGGAAATAGGTTATGAAGTGACGTGAGGTTTTCGAAAGCCTCGCTGACATACCAGTGATTTCCTGTACCCCATACGTACTTCGCCGCTTCCTCATCCGCTAATACCACGGCCCCTCTTTCCACGAGTACGTCGCGATTATGATCCCAGATGATGATTTCCGTTTCTGGATGCGCCGCTTTAAGGGTTGGTCCGAGGTGGTGCTTAATAAAATCGCGCTCCTCCTCAGCCGTATAAATACACGAATCCCATGTTTGTGTGGCCAATGGCTCGTTCTGTATACTCACTGCCCAGATATCCACACCACGGTCACGCATGGCATCGATAAACTTCACGTAGTAATTCGCCCACGGCTGGTAAAACTCAGGTAATAGCTTACCCCCATAGTTCATTTCCTTCGTGTCCTTCATGAACCCAGGCGGGCTCCAAGGCGATGCTAACAGCTGAAGCTTTTGCCCAGCGATGCGCATGGCATCCTTCACCATGGGGATCACCCAGCGTTCTTCTCTGGATAAGTCGAACGTGTCGAGGTTTTTATCCCCATCCGCCACATATGTGTAGTTCTCCAGCGCGAAGTCGCACGAGTTGATGTGCACGCGGCCCAGTACATAGCCTAAGCCCTCGTTTTTTGAAAAGTAGGCTTTTAGCGCCTCATCTCTAACTTCAGCCGGCGCTTCGGACAGCGTGTAAGCCGCTGCCTCAGTAAAGGCACCGCCGAACCCCATGAATTCCTGATACGTCTGAGCTGAGTTCACAGCGATAACAGGGCGTTTCGGGTCATAGCTTCCTGTTTCGCGCTCAGGTAACGACACCCAAAACTTCGCGTCCTTTTTCTCTGATCTAACCGATAATACCTTCATCCCATACCTCACTTCTTTTTATATGTCATGATGATTTGCTTAACCTTTTTATCGCGGATCTTTAGCGCCAGCTCACCCTTAATCTCATCCACCTGCTCACCATCTACCGTATAATGGGCGATTTCCACATCCGCTGAGTATGTGGCGAGCCCAGTGGGATTATCGATGATGAATGCGATGTGATTAAATAGCGTCGTCTCCACCTTTCCATCCACGAAGAGGTCCTCGTGTAAAATCGGCTTAGGTGTAAACCTTAAAACGCCATCATAGGTGAACAGCTGATGACCGAACATCATCAGATGCCACATGCTGAGCATCTCCGCCACAGAACCGCTGAGTCTCGAAACAAAGCCCTGTCCATGAACCTTAGGATTCGGATTCACGCTACTGGCGATAAAGCTGGAGTTTTCCAGAGGCGAACGCCCATAAACAGCAGGGTCCATGAAGCAAACCCAATTGGTCTTAATTTCCTCATAAAACACATCGTATAACCCACCCTTTAGAAGACCGAGCAAGTACTTATACGTCATGTGCAAAAAGTTGCTCTCGCGCTCCAACCAGCCTGGGGTAAACGCTCTGATCCGGCCGATCTCATGGCTCATATGATCTAGGGGTTCACTGGTCTTATACGTCTTAAGCGCCGTATCGTAAAGCGCTGTTTGCTTCACCTTCTCATAGAGCGCCAGGTTCTCGCTGACACTGCCGATTTTCAGGCTACGTGCAGGCGCTTCTAAAAAGTTTGGTAGGTGAACCGGCTCAAACACAAGGACGCGCACGGCATCCAGACCATAAGGGGTCTGATGCGCCAGCTTCTCATACGCCACCGCCTTATAAGCGGTATAGGTCGGTAGAATGCCGCCGTTATCCGCTTTCGCCCTTTGAAGCCCATCCTCCAGCACCACTTCCACACGCTGTAAAAACGACAGAATGTCGGCTAAAGACACCTCGACCGAACCGCCCTTCACGCCACTCTTAACGGTCTCGCGGAACGTCTCCTTCGCTGAGGATAACGCATCCCAGCGCGAAAATAATGGCAGCGACGCTTTTAAAATGCCCTGTAGCGCATTAAAGAAATCGCAATTTTCTTCCAGTAATGTCACAGGCCCCTTCACATGCTTCAGTAAAAAACGCACGATCCGAAGCAGCTCCACCGTTTCACTAAGCCCAGAGCCAAACACGCCTGGCAGTCCGTTCATGGCATCGTTCCAGCCCGGCTTGTTCGCCTCCATCTCGATGCCCATACCAAACGGATCCAGCGAGGACGTCTTCGTCATCACCAGCGTCAGCAGCTTCTCCGCCAAATGCGTATGAACCACCTCGCCGCCCTGATCCGTCACCCAGCACGCTTGCTTAAACCGGTTAGAATGCGCTTCTTCCTCGATGGCGCCATACTGTCTCACCTGTCCGTCCTTCGTCAGCCCCACCTTCAAATGGCGCGGCAGCACCGTGACAGGACTCTCAAAGTAACGATAAGACCGGTCCTCCATTAATAACGACTCTACGCGGTCTGGATAGATGCCCACATAGTTCTCGATCAAGTCGAAATTATACGTCCAGTGGTCCGACCAGAAGCCCTCGCCGAACACCGCCTCGATATGCTGCTCCGATTCCGCGAGTACCACCTCTAGAAACGCTTCATGCGCCCCTTCCAGAGCCATGCTCACCTTTCCCGGTGTAAATTTACCGGAAAATAGCTGCATGAATTTCTGATCCGGCACGATGCCATGCTTCGCCATCAGTGCCTTAGCCCTCTCCAGCGGCAGGGTAAACGTCGTTCCCTGAACCCCTAACGGATTATAGCCATCCAGCTGCACCAGGCTCATGAACATCCTGATGTTAAAAAGCCCCGCCTCTGGGAAAAACAGCACATCGTTTCGACGGTTCTGGTTTACATCCCTGAAGTTGCCATTTCCTTGAGAATAGTACTCGGGTGCCAATGTAAAGAAATTATAGTCCCGCTCCGGGTCCCCGTGCTTTCTGGAGTATACATGGTAGACCTTTTGATCCTCACCCTCTCCAAACATCAGGGGATAACCGCCACGGAGGGCATTATCTAAAAAGTTCTGCTTCATATACGCATCAAACGCCTCAAAGCGCGTCTTCGTCTCCACAGCGCTAACCAGCGCATCGATTATGCCCTGCGCCTCAAGGCGCTTCGCTTCCATAAACGCACGTCTTGCATACTTCGGTGCCAGTTCATTAATGATCGCCACATCCGCCACGTGACCGATGATGGTGTGAATCACCACCGACTCGCCCGCTTCCACCCGTTTAGCATAAGGCGTAAAACCACATGGCACCTTGTTCACCGCCACCTGATGAGAGAGGCCCAATTCACTGATGGCCACCTCCTTAAGCCCTACCGGTGATGTCAATGATGTATCGTATCCAAACACCAGCTCAGGGTCGATGATGGGTTTAATCACCGCACCATCCTCTGCAAACGACAAGTAAAAATGCCCCTTATGGATCATGGACACCTCTGCCTCATCACCACTGGAAGCTCTAAATTTATAAAACGGAATCCCTTCCGCCATATTTTCTACACCCATCCACGACATCATGAGGTTCGACATGCTCTTATAGCCTTCGTTCGTCGCACCTGATGGGAGGATGCTGGCTAAACCGTCCACCACTTCCAGCAAACGCGTTTCACCACGATTTTCGATTTCCACTTTTCTGACGAGACCTGCTAACGGCTCGTTCGGCAGTCCGAAGTAAGTGACCTTATAGTTGACCCCACGCGTATGGTTCATCTCTTCTATAGAAAAGTGTCCGCTAGCGATGGCCATTTGACGGCTTACCACATCCGTGGTCGCTACGGAGAACGGCTCATAAAGGGCACCGTCCACGCGCACGAAGCTTCTAAAGCCATATCGGTCCACGTACTGATAGCTCGTATTAGCCGGGAAGAACTCCAGGATGGGTTCATCCTTATCTCGAACCCCGAAACTGGTTACGCCCTGACCGCGATTCGCATAGAACACCCATAACGGAATCCCTTTAAGTCCAGCAATTCCAGGAAGAAAGCTGGAAAACGTCTTCTTTTTATCATAGTCCTGGATGATGAATTGGTTTTGATTAAACTGATAACTCAACTGCTTGCCTCCATTTGCCCTCTCGTACCACCTTTGTTTTACGAAGGCGGTTTCGTTCTTTCATATTACCACAGGACCGAAAGAAAGCAAATAAAAAAAAGTACATTATTTTGTACTTTCTCTTACGATCAATTCGACTGGCACGCGATTTATCACAGCTTGACCCGCATCAGCCTCTTTATTTATTTGTGCGATCAGACGCTTCGCAGCCTCTGTACCGATTCTTACTTTATCCTGCGCCACTGTGGTCAGCGACGGCGATGTGTATCTGGTCAGCTCGATGTTATCGAAGCCCACTACCGAGATGTCCTCTGGCACCTTATAGCCCAGCTCCTTAAGCGCGATGATTACCCCTAAGGCGATATCGTCACTGGCGGCATAGATGGCATCTGGAACCTCATCAAACGCTCTGAACATGGCCATGAGTGCATTTCTTCCGCTGTTGAAATCGTAGTTGTACGCTTCCACCACCATGCTCGCATCCATTTCATACTGTCCTAAAACAGTCTTAAAGGCCTCTAAACGCTCCATGGCTGAAAACGATCGCATCGGTCCAGCGATGTGCGCGATGCGCTTAGCGCCTCTGGACATAAGGTACTCCACCACCATGCGTGTTCCCTGGAAGTTATCCGAGATGACTGTGGGCACGTTGATGAGACCACTGTCCACCGTGACGATGGGGATGCCGCTCTGTCTAAGCTCGTTTAGATTTTCATCGTTTACATCCACGGTAACGATTAGTATCCCGTCGATGTCTTTGTATTTGCACCACTCGAGGTAGGTTAACGACTGGGTACCGACTTTTTTCGACACGAAGGTCACTTCGTAGCCTAGGTCTTCCACATAGGTTTTAAATGCCTGAAGGATGCCGCTAAAGAAGTGATGCTCCAGTCCGATGTTCAAATCTTCACTGAATAAAATTCCGATGGACCAGCTTTGCTTCGTGGCAAGTCGTCTGGCGTTCGCATTGGGGACATAGCCCATTTCCTTCGCGACAGCTAAAATCTCAGCCTTACGACTATCGCTGACTTCCTTTGAATTATTTAGCGCTTTTGACACGGTACTCGACGCACAGCCGATTTTTCTGGCGATATCATAGATCGTAACCATCTTTCACACCCCTTCATCATTCCACTATTCAGTATACCAAGAATATGAAAGCAAATAAATTATTTTTTTCCATGAAAAATCGCCGTGTACACTTTTTCACCTGCCACGAAGTAATTTTCCAGTGGTCCACCCTGATCCACCGCCTCCGTCATCAGATGGTCGATTTCTTTATAGCCCAGCTTACCGATCATGCCCTTCACCGTTTCCCACGTGAACAGGGGCCGGTGCAGCATGGCCACCTTCGAGTGTCTCGAAAAATTCTTAAACAGGATGTAGTAACCGTGTAAGGTCGTATCCTGTTTCGTCAATGTTTCTAAACCATCCAGTAAAAACACAGGATGGTCGAAGGCAAAATTGCTCGACCCTGAAATATCGAATACCGCATCGATACTGTGCGGCTTTAATGGCAGCGTCATAAAATCCGCACATAGGTACAGAACCTTGCACTTCGGCGGATTCCTATCGAAAATCGACTTCAGCCACTGTAAGGACTGCAGGTCGTAATCGATGGCGATATAGACAGTGGTTGCTGGAAAGGCGTCGATGAAATGGCGCATGAAAAAACCATGCCCTGTGCCCAGCTCCATGCACACGGCATTATCAAACGACTGAAAATCCATATGACGCTTCGTCCATTCTAGCCCCTGATAGAGCTTTTTCAGATAATCAGGACTGGTGGTGAGGATGTAGTCATCCACGAAGGTTTCCTCATAGCTCGTGTTCACGACTTCCGAAGGCTCTAAACGCGCCCCCTCACCGATGAGGATGCCATTTTGAATCCTTAGCACTTGCCCGCAGCGGCAGCTCAGCTCGCCATCCACGATGTGATGGTTGTGCACTTTAGCATCTGACAGCTGATAGCTGCCTGAGCACCGTCTACATCCTAATAGCTCTAAATAATCCAGCGGTACACCTGTGGTCGTCACTTTCTCTGGAAGCACCTTTGCATCCTGCGCCATACGCCCGATTTCATCCTGAAGCGCACTGGCCATCTGCTCCAGCCTAAGGATTTCATCTGCGATTTTAGCCCGTTTCTGATCAAAATACGCCTGATAGGTCATGCGGCGATGATACCCCGTGAGCTTCCCGATGCGCCTAAACAAAAGCAGCGTCTGAATCTCGGACAGCGTAAACCCGATGGCCTTCAGCTTGCATATCTCCTCATAATCCGTCTGACAGATGGCGTCGAAATCATACTGTCCCCCCACCTTCTCCGGAACGATGAGGTTCAGGTCCATATAATGTCTGATGGTGTCGATACTGGTTTGGTTCGCCTTTGCAAATGCCCCGATTTTCATAGTGCCTCCGAAGTCCAGCCCGTTTCCTGCGCCCAGCGGTCCGCGCGCTTCATGATATCCCAGATGAGCGATTCCTTACCGACCACATAGCCCTCACGGTCCTCGGGAAAACGCTCTGCCAGCGTGTATTTTAAGAGTTCATACCGCAAACTGTCTTCACGGTGCGTCCTCAAATAATCTCTGAAAAGAAGTGGAAACTGCTGTGACCAATGCCCTTCCAGCCGTACATGGACATGGGTACGCTTATTTCCTTCCGCTTCTCTGAAGTAGCGTTTCGTCCGTTCGGGATTGCCCTCCATATACCGGAAGCCTGCCGCCTCCAGCGCATTTTTTATAGGCGCGAAGGGTTCAAAGGCCTTCACCGACACCTGAATATCGATGACGGGCTTTGCCGCCAGCCCAGGTACCGCCGTGGAACCGATATGATCGATGCGCACTGCTAGTTCACCCATTTGTTCTTTTATCATTTTTTCCAGTTCACGATATTCATCCACCCAACCTGCATCATAGGGTGCGATGATCACTTTATCTCCCATTTTCTATCCCCAAATCAACATTAGTGTTAAGGCCTCGTTATCCTATATAAAACGTGTTCGCATAGCCAGTGGTCAGAAGCGATTCTCGGATGTGCAAACGTTCGTAGCTTTTCCATACCGATTTTCTGCATCACCTGCTCAGATCGGGTGTTGACCACAGCCGTAAAGCTGTACACGTCACTAAATCCCAGCTTCTCAAACCCGTAGCCTAGGCATCGCTTCGCCCCTTCTGTGGCGTAGCCGTTTCCCCAGGCTTCTTTTTTTAGCCGCCACCCGATTTCCACGAGCGGATCAAAGCCAAGCCCGAGACTGGCTTCATGAAAACCGATGAAGCCGATAAACGCACCCGTTTCTTTAACCCCCACGGCATAAAGTCCGTAGCCTTTTTCCAGAAACTCGGCCTTCATACGCCCTACGAAAGCATCCGTCTCGTCTGCCGTCAGCGGGTTTAAGAAGTACTCCATAACCTCGGGATCCGCATTCATCTGCCTAAACGCAGGCAGGTCTGAAGGTTCCCAATCTCTAAATATTAGCCGCTCCGATTCGAAATAAATCATAGGACCTCCTTCCCCTGAACCAACTCCTGCGCACGCGAAACGACCACTTCTGGAAAGCCCACAACCTCCAGAAGTTTGATGGCATTTCTTGAAACGGCGGAGCCTTCATGGATTTTGTAGTCGAATACCACGTCTCTGCCGACCATGGTTTCTCTAAAATAGTAATTTTCATATAATGTGCGCATCATGCGGGTTAGCTCGATATCGTGTGTCGCCACCACCGCCAAACAGTGACTGCTACTCAGATATTCCAGAATGGAAGCCGATGCCGCGATGCGCTCCTCTGTGTTCGTGCCTTTGAGGATTTCGTCTATGAAACACACTAAAAACCGCTTTTTATCCAAACTCTGAAGAATCCGGTTCATATACTTGATTTCTTTAATGTAGTAGCTCTCACCCGATGATAAATCATCTCTTACCGCCATGGAAGTGATTACTCTCGTGAGCGGCATGACGACTCGCCTTGCGGTACACGTATAGATATTCTGCCCTAAGATGAGGTTCAGAGCGACAGCCTTTATGAACGTGGATTTCCCAGAAGCATTGGAACCCGTAATCATGCAGTTGCCCTTTAAAGTGATGTCGTTTAAGACGGGCGAGTCGATAAGTGGGTGGTATGCCTGTCGGATTTCCAGAGTTTCGTCTGTTGAAAAGGTCGGGGAGGTGTAAAGGCTAAGGCTTCTGCGATAGGAAGCGACGCTGATGGCGGCATCCAGCTCGCCCACTTCCCAAAAGATGTCCATGAACACGGATTTCTTATTCTCCATCAATTCGATGATTTGGTCGTATTTAGTGAAGTCCCATAGGGTGGCACCGATCAGGTAATCTTGAAGGAGTCCGAGGACGTCGCCGTACATGACGGCTTCTTTTTTTGCATATAGGAGCTCGAGTCCTTTGGATATATACCCAAACGAGTGAACAGGCTTCTCAAGCTGGTGAAACCCTACTGGAAAATCGAACTTCTTCGGGTTCATGAACGCTTTACCGGTTTTCACAACCCTGAGGATCCGGCCCAGCATATCGAGATCCACCTCGTATTTACTTTTGCTCTGCATATAAATGATCAGGTTGATGCAATACACACCGATGAACAACAGCATATAGCGCGCATCCCACAGAATCAGCGCTGGTAGAATCGATACCGCGAGAACGATTTGCATAACGCGATAAAACCAGATGTTCTGGATACGGTAGCTGCTTAGGTTGGCGATGTAGTTCGGCATGGTGTAGCTGTTATTACTAAACCCAAATTTATCTAGCAGCAGCTGAGTGCTTTCGCGCACTGCATTATGGGCATCGAAGTAACGCACTTTCTCATCGAACTTCGCGATGGCCTCCTGGTCCTTCGGCAGCGTATGTAGCCTGCTGTAAAGCACCTGCTCACCGATAAACGCGCTACATGATGCGATGCGTGCGAACACTTGGTCCATGTCCAGGTCATTCCACGTGATGTCGTCGATTTTCTCGTCCTCTTCCACGCGCTCTGCCTGCTGGTGCCAATGCAAACCTACGTTTTCAAACGCGAACTTCTTAACCTCAGGCTTTTTACCATACATGGCCCTAAGTTCGGCGATACGCCTTTTTCTAGCCTTTCGCTGATTTATGACACCGATGGTGGTGGAGATGAAGATCATCACTAACGCTGCTATTACGTACTGCATGGTTCCCCCTTACGGTTTTGTTCCATAAATATCCTTTTATTCTTATATTAACATAATGTTCATCGGATGGTTAGTGGCATTCCGTATTCTCATCATCTTTTAAGATTTCTAATGTGGCTAAGTGAGTAATCAAAAGTCCCTGTTGAGTCAACAGGGACTTTTACTATTTAATACAGTCTATATAATCTTATAAAAGCTCGTTCCATTAACCTCGAGGTGCGATGAAGTAAAATCTTATGCCATCACCGGTGCGCTCAGCACCAAAAGGAAGTTTATGCCCTTCTAATATAGATTTGACGATCGATAAACCTAAACCGGTGCCCTTTTCTTTACGATGATGCGATAAATCACGTTTATAAAATCGCTCCCACACACGCGAGAGCTCTTCGTCTGAAAACGGGGTGCTCTCGTTTTCGATGGAAAATTTGATAGATGAGGTGTTCGTGTCACATATCGCCGCTTCGATAAGTATCGTCGTAGAGGGCGGTGCATACTTTACGGCATTTTCAACGAGGTTATCCATGACCCTTTGAATGCTCATTTCATCTACATAAATCTCATCACACGCCAGCTTGATATCCACCTTTAGTTCTTTCTTATCTATTTCAGCTTGAACCACGAAAAGCGCTTTATGGATCATATTCGAAAGGTTCACTACCGTCGGTTGAAACACAAACGTTCCAGAATCATGCTTTGATATCTCCAGCATATTTTGAATCAGTGTCTCCATGGCGTTAACCTCATTAACGATGGTATGGGCGTATTTCTGTTGCTTTTCAATTTTTATTTGATCCGAAATACCCTCTGCATAGCTTTTAATGATTCCGAGAGGTGACCTGAGCTCATGGGATACATTAGCCACAAATGCTTTTCTGGAAGCCTCCAGCCTAATCTCTTTATCATATTCTTCTTTTAGCCTTTGATTTGAAAGGTTAAGTTCTGTGATGTTACTTTTTAGTTCTGAGGATAAGGTGTTTAAACTCGTGGCCAAAAGGCTTAACTCATCCTGTCCTTTGACAGGAATCGGGTCGTTAAAGTTCATATTAGCCATGGCGTTAGCATGCTTTGTGATACGCACGATGGGTTTAGAAATCATTTGAGAATAAATCAAGGATAAGAACAAAGACATAATCAAAATCCCGATAGAAATCAGTGGCAGTAGCTGTTTCATCAAACTAATGATTTCTTCGACGGATTGTAATGAGGCCGTTACGTAAAGTCTTTTCACCGAGCCATCTTTAAGCTGAACCTCTTTATTAAGGCTTACCTGGTTATATACGGGCATGGTCACATCACTGACGGTATAACTTGGATTTATATCTAGAGCCGTATTAAAAACGCCCAGAGAATCAACCGTTGAAAAAGTAACTAGCACGCCATCTATGGAGGTTGTAGCACCGATTAATGACGCAGCTTCAGTGGCCAAACCAGGTTCCAGCTGGGTTTCTGAGATAATTACACCGGGTGATGAAGCCGAAACGGAAATCGCGGGGGCTGCTTCTAAATAGTAAGTCTCGAGGGCGTCGAAAATCAAAAGCGTCGCATCATGAGTTCTCATAAACTGGTTTACGCGTTCATAGAGTGCTAAATCATCCAGTGTCTGGCTTTCATATAGCGCAGCGAATTCATCAAGATCTGACGCAATCTGTTTCACTTTTTGCGATTCATAGAACCAGTTAAAATACGCGAAAATCGATAGTCCAAATACGGCGACGATTAGTACGCAGGTCAGCAGCGTTAATAGAAACATCTTATTCGTCAATGACTTCATGTGAATCCTCCAGTTTATATCCAATCCCGATTACCGTCTTTATCATACCGGCATGCGTCCCAAGTTTTTTTCTAAGCGTTTTTATGTTGGTATCCAGTACCCTTCCATCACCAAAATAATCAATCCCCCAGACCGAATCGATGAGATACTCTCTCTTCAAAACGCGTCCTGGATTCCGAGATAATACTAACAAAAGCTCAAATTCTTTAACGGTTAAGTCAAGTTCCTTACCGTCGAGCTTCACACTATGAAAGGCCGGTTGAATAATCAGCCGGTTTTGTCTTATGACATCTTCTTCTCTTATAATCGAGGATTGACGTTTTAGGAGTGCTGTGGCACGTGCTACTAACACCTTAGGACTAAAGGGTTTTGTTATATATTCATCAGCGCCTATATCGAAACCCATCAGTTTATCTTCTTCCTCAGTTCGTGCACTTAAAAAAATGATGTAGCAATCCGATTTTTTTCTAATTCTTCTACAGACAGACCACCCATCTAGAAAAGGCATCATGACATCTAGAATCACGAGGTCTGCACCTAGGCGATCAAAGTATGCGATTCCTGCGGCTCCATCCTCTGCGCATGTAACCTCATGCCCAGCCATTTCAAAATAATCTTTTATGATTTCAGCGAGCTGTAAATCATCCTCTATTACCAGTATTTTACTCACCTATGCCTCCAGCTATGGTCAATACGCTTAATATAACTTAACTTAATTTACTTTCCATCATATCTTAACGATGTGAATTCCATGTGAAATAGATTTCAATTTAATCGCACCTCAGAAACACATGGGTTTCCTATGACTATTATACACTGTGTTTAAATACATCGAGGAGGTTTTACATGCACATCTTTCAACTAGCATTCTTAAGTCTTATACGAAAGCCCACTAAAGGGATCGTCATTTTCTCAGTGTTGTTTATGATTTTTTCATTAATTTTCACAGGGATTATTATTCAAAACACCATCACCGCTTCTAAGGATTACACGCGAAAAGCACTAGGTGGTAACGTAGAGATGAAGGTCGATTTTGCTAAAGCCATGCAGGATATTCAAGGCGCTTCTGGTGAGACGCGGACCGAAATTGAAAACCAAATGGTCTTGCCCGAAAACATGGCAAAGGTCCTTTCAGAGGCCCCTGCGGTCTCTAAAACCCATATCGAAAGAACTTTATATACATCCTCTGATACCCTTCAATCAGCGGTATCTAATGATGGTGGTTCTTTCGGCATAAGTCTCGCTTCACCAGTAGTTGGCGGAACCAGTCTGTTTCTACTCGCAAGTAATCAGAATATCCCACTTGATTTCGATAAACAGTTAAAACTCGAAGATGGATCATTTAGAACAGATGAAGATCGCGAAAAGGACACAGTGCTTATCTCTAGTGAATTTGCCGCAAAGAATAATCTTAGAGTCGGCGATAATGTCGCGGTGAAGCTTTTCCCTGAGGGTGAGCCAGTATCGTTTGAGATCATCGGGCTTTTTAGCGGTGCACCTAACCATATGGTCGATCAGTTCTATATCTCTGAAGCTTCGGTAGAAAGACATGCCCCTGAACAACTAAAAAACATTAGTAGAGTGGTATGGCAGCTCAAAGATCCATTTGATATCCCCGACTTTTTAGCATCCTATTCTGTGCAGATGCCTTCAGAATATATCTACCTCGACGCTTCCACTGAGCAATATAATCAACTCACGAAGCCACTAGACGTAATGTCCACAGTATTTGACCTTCTGATGGTCGTCATCTTTATCGCTGGCGCAATGATCTCCATCGCAATCGTCACCCTATTCGTAAGAGACCGGCAGTTTGAAATCGGACTACTTCTGGCAAATGGCGAAAGCAAAGTACGCATTCTCTCACAGTTCTCCGTGGAGATTTTTTTCGTCGCGGTATTTGCCTTCGTAGGCGCATTTGCGCTCAGTCTGTTGAGCTCAGATTTGGTCGCAAGCTGGATAGCTGCGAATCAATTAGTGGAAAGCACCTCGCCATCGCAAGGGATGTTTTTCATTAATGACATGATGTCTGGGCCGCAGCTGACGATGAGCCAAGTTGCCGAGTCATTTAAGGTCTCCATAGATGGGGATACCCTACTGGCGCTGGCAGTGGCAAGTCTCGGGCTAATCCTGGCAGCCATCAGCGCACCGCTATCGGTTATATTAAGCTATAAGCCTAGAAAATCATTACAAAATTAAGGAGGCCTAAATGTCAAATCTATTTGAACTTAAAAACTTAAGCTATGGCTACATCGATGGTGGAAAGAAACGGATGATTTTGAACGACCTATCCTATTCTTTTAAAAAGGGCGTCTTCTATACGATATTAGGACCCTCTGGCTCTGGCAAATCGACGCTACTAGCACTGGCGAGCGCGCTGGATGCCCCAGAAACCGGGAGTGTCCATTATGCTGGTGCTGACATAAAGGAAATGGGATTTAGCCAGTTTAGGAAACATCATATGTCGATGATTTTTCAAAAATACAACCTGATCGATTATCTAAACGGCGTTGAGAATGTAACTGCCAACATGGGTGCCATCAAATCCCGAGATAAAAACGATCTGGCCTATAAGGTACTCAATCAAGTCGGTATCGTCAAATCAAAAGCGGACCGTCGTGTGACGAAGCTTTCAGGCGGCGAGCAACAAAGGGTGGCCATCGCACGCGCACTCGCAAAGGATGCTTCACTGGTTTTAGCCGACGAACCCACGGGTGCTTTAGACACTGCAACAGCGAAGGAGGTCATCGCCCTCTTCAAAAGAATCTCGAAAGAGTTTGGAAAGACCGTTATCATCGTAACACACTCTGATGAAGTGGCTAAAAACAGCGATGTTATCCTCCATTTGACGAACGGTAAACTAGTGGAAATGGGATCGGAGCAAAGTGATGTTACCGGAAAATAGCTATCTCGATTCTGTCAGTGCACAAAAGCCAGAGAGCTTTGATGAAGAGCATTTCGTTCCAGTAAAAAACGCGCGCATGAAAAAAGCGCTCCCATTTTTGCTGATTCTACTCTTAATCACTGTATCAGCAGCGATCTTCATCAACAAAAAAACGACGCTGCCAGACATGACAGACTGGGACGAAAGTCAGGTCCAAAGCTGGATCGACCGCACGCATAAAAACACACAGCTCGAAGCTGTTTTCGACCTTAATATCCCCGCTGGTCAGTATGTGTCTCAAAGTATTGAAAAGGGTGAAAAAATTTCTAAAAAAACGCCGCTAACGATTTATCTCTCAAGTGGTCCTGATCCAAATGAGGTGATCAGTGTCCCTGACTTGCGAAGTCTCTCATTGGCACAGCTAAAGGAATGGATCGAAACGAACAAACTGACCAACACCGTGATTCGTTATGAATCTCATAGCAGTCTGCCGAAGGATCAGTTAATCGATTTTGAGTTCGTCGACGGAAGTGCGCAGAGTTTTATGCGTAAGCACCGCTTAAACATCTACATCTCAAATGGTCAAAAAGAAGCGCAGACGGTGGTTTCGCTCCCCGACTTCATCGGTAAAAATGTCTCTGAGGTCCTCAGCTGGGCGGAAAAAAATAAGGTTCAGGTCATCATTAACCGGGTTTTTAATGCGACTGTGGCGAACAATGTGGTGGTCAGTCAATCCATCGCAAAGGAGACGAAAATGGATGTTTCCGACGAATTGATCGTGGAAATTTCCAGAGGGAAGGAAATCATCGTTCCCGATTTTCAAACCTTCTCTCGTCAAGAAGCTCAGGAACTGGCTTCTCTGCTCGGGCTTAAGGTGTTTTTCAAATATGTCGATTCAGAAAGTGCTGAGGAATCGGTGATCAGTCAAAGCGAGGCACCACAGACCTCTGTGGACGAATCACAAATCGTCACGCTCCACCTATCAAAAAAGCTGACGCGCCATTTGGTGCCAGACTTTATCGGCCTGTCTGTTCAGGAGGCAAAGGAGCTGGCACAGCTACTCAACATCAAGTTATTCGTAAAAAACAGCCCGAATAATGGTGAAACTAAAATCATTTCCCAGTCGCATGGAAAAGACCTGATGATCAGTGAAGATACAGTGGTGACCTTAGAGGTCGATCCGAACAGCCTATTAATAAAGGTTCCCGATTTCTTTAACATGAGCCGGATTGATGCAGAGATATTGGCTGAAAATATCGGGTTAAAACTTAGTTTTACCGAGCATAACGCCACAACTAAGGCGAATAATACAGTCATCGGCCAAAGTGTCGGCGCTACCGAACGCGTGAATAAAGGCACTGTAATCAAACTGGACGTCATCGTCAATTCCGGCGTCTATGTCCCCGATCTTACCACCATGGGTAAAAATGAGGTCGAGGTATGGGCGCAAAAAAATGGGGTCTCCGTGAAAATTTACGAAAAATATAGCGAGACACACGCTCGCGGCGCACTGTTTGATCCTTCTATTAAAAATAAAGTCCTCTTAAAAAATGAACCCGTGGTCATCTACTATTCGCTGGGACGCCTACATGTTCCAGATTTTCTCGGAAAAAGTAAGGAAGAGGTCATCAACTGGGCGGATGATGTGAACCTAAAAGGCGCTAAAATCAGAACGAAGTTCAACCTCGACTATAGCTCTAATAAACCAAGAGGGTCCATCACGTACCAAAGTCACTTTAACGAAACCATCGCCCTCGATAAAGAGCTGACCTTTAACGTATCTGCTGTTCAAAATCAAGGGGTTCAAGTCCCTGACTTCTCCGGGTACAGCATGTCCAGCTTTATCAGCTGGTGCCAGCAAAACAGTATCCTCTACAACTTAACGCCATGTTACAGCGACGTCCATGCGAAAGACACCGTGTTCGACCTATCCCATAAGAACACCTATCTTTCAAAGGACAGCATCATCACCGCCAGCCAATCACTAGGCAAGGTCTACATCCCCGACTTCACTGGCAAACTCAAATCTGAAGTCACCCTCTGGTTAAACGACGTGAACACTAAGGGTGCCAATATTAAAGTCACTTACACCACTCAAGCCAGCACTGATCCTAAAGACACCGTTTTATCACAGACACTTAAGGATGCTTTTGCGGACTTAAGCAGTAACGTACAAATCACACTTTCAGATGGGCCGTGATGTTCGGGTATTTAACAGCAACTAGATAAATATGATTAAGTGTTACAGAAAAATGCCAGCTTCTCTTCTGAGAGGCTGGCACTTTATTTGTGTGCAGATATTTTGGGTCAAATTATCTCTGAATCTAATAATGCTTTCAGCGTCCGCCACGTCTGTTCCCAGTCGCCGTCATGCGTCACTCTCTTAAGTAACTAGCGATCTTCTTTGACAGGGTGCTCTTTCCATCACCGGGCAGTCCCTCAACTAAAATCAAACTATGCATCGAATCATCCCTTTATTCACCACGGTTCTGTGTTACTGTTTTTAGATTTAACTTCTATTTTTCTAACTTCATGTCTACTTTTTAGATTTCATTTCTATGTATCTCGGATCATCCGCACTGAGAAACCCATCGTCTTTTTTACCGAATTTACGTGGTTCGTTGGTTCTTCGTTCTTCATGTTCTTCACGTGCAAAGGATGGTTCGCTGACAGTTACAGGAACATAATGTAAAGTGGTTCTGGAAAACAGGTTCGTAAAAAGCATGTACGGCACATAAGAGATAAGCGCCACGAGCATGGTCAGCGTGAGCTTAAACAGCGGCTGCGCGATCATCAGGATCATAAACGCACGCATCCCTCTAAAGTAAAAGGTACCGAGATTAATGATGAGCCCCTGCCTTAATATTCCCATGACTAGCCCAAACGCATACTGGATGAAGATCGTCACCACCGCGAACTGTAACGCAAGCTTCAGGTAACTCCCAAACGTTAGGCGTCTAATTTCAACTTTTTCCATAATTTCTCCTTTTATTCTTATATTAACATAATATTAGGGGGATGGTTAGTGGTAAACGGTACATTAGGTTTGCATCTATGATCCTTTAGGGGGATTAGGGATTAAATAATAGAAACCAATGCCAAGTTTCTGGGCATTGATTTCTAAGATGGGTTTTTAATTATTTGAAGTTGTTCGCGCTGTAGTACCAGGTACCATTAAGTAAGAAACTGATTATACTAGTCTACACACGTTCATTTCACGAGCATTCAACACACTACAAAAAGTTTCTTCTGATATGGTATCTGACACCCGGAGATGTTCATTACAAAAGGTTTGTCGATGGTCGCGGACAACTCGTAATCAACAATCATTCTGCTGTACCAGTCAATGATGATGAATAGATACAAGAAACCTTTGTCCATTCGAATATACGTGATATCGATTCCCCAAACCTGATTAGGTCTTGTTATTGCAAGCCTTCTGAGTAAGTAAGGTCTAATGTACTGAGCGTGATAACGTTTACTGAGATTTGGCTTTGGATAGATGGTATAGACGCCCATGATCTTCATAAGTCTTTGAATGCGTTTTCGATTGATCTCAAGCTTGTCGTCACGTCTGATGACTTTTGTGATTGTTCTGTAACCCCATGTTGGATGCGCAGTATGCAGCTCATCAATTCTTCTCATGATGAATAGATCTTGCTCTGAATAGGATTTCACTTTTGTCGCATCACGATATAAGCTGGTTCTATTAATCTCTAGAAGTTCAGCCTGACGTGTAATTGATAATCTTTTATCCTCAAAATCAACGAGACTTTTTCTTGAAGTCGGGCCCGAGGAGTTCTGTAGATTTTTTTTTCAACCAGTCGACTTCATAGGTCAACTGGCCAACTTTTCGCTCTAAATCAGCTATATGCGCTTCTTTTTCTTCAAGCTCCTTTTCGGCATCAGATGTTCCCTTCTTAAATACATCTGATGCTCGATCCAGGAATTCCTGTTTCCAGCGAGTGATCATCACTGGACTAACATCGTATTTAGCTGCTAATTCACTTACAGTTGAAGATTCCGATAGTAACTCTAGTACTACCTTTGTTTTAAATTCTGCCGAGTAATGATTTCGTTTTCTCATGATTTCATTATAACTTATTTTTTTCTTTTTTGTGTCTCACCCTATGGGGTCATTATAATTTGCCTCAGTTAGTTCTTCGTTTAAGCCAAGCATCTTACTTAAAGATCTAGCAATTTGACTAACTTCCATTGTATGAGTTAACCTATTTCTATAATGGTCACCTAAAATTGCATTAATTATTTGTGTTTTATGCATTAATCTTCTAAATGATCTAGAATGAATTATTTTGTCTCTGTCACGTTGAAAATCTAACCTGAAATCATCTACTTCACTTGAAATAAGACCTTTTGTAAGTATTGGACAATCACTTTTTACGGAAAATTCACTCAAAAATACCTATTCTTTTTATAGAACCTCATCTATTAATGATTGGACTCTATTCATTTTTATTCTCCAAAAAATTATATTTTTATTACTTGAATTAACAGTTATAGGAAGTTTTTATGCATTAACTTTTAATTTGAACTCCATGCTAGTCTTGAGAACATCATAGTTTTCATTGAATACGTTCTCAAATGCGTTTTTAAAATAGTCTTCATTAGAAACAAATGTAAATATTGGAAATGTTAAATATGCTTCTTTTACAAAAAGATTGCTCTTATCCCCAATCATTTCTATGAATTCAGCAATTTTATCATATTCATTAATCAAAATGTATCTTGCTAACCGTAATTCGTTTACAACAGAAGACCAATCATACTTATTAAGTTGATTTTTCAATTCATCAGTTTTGCCTAAGTGTTTAAGCGCAATTGAATAGTTGATAACATTAATATATTCATCTATTTTTTCGTAATACTTTGTTTGACTACATGAAAAAATTCCGATTATTTCTGCTAAATTAAAGTCTTCATCACATAACAAATCAAATACGTAATCACGCAAACAACTATCAGCACTCTTTAGATCCTCAGGAAATTGCTTTCTCCAAATTACATGAATCAACTTAACACCAACTTCTATGACAGTATCAATCGCTTTCATTAAGTAATCAAATGAAACCGTTATCTTATCATCAATCTCAATATCTTCTTCTAAACAATTATGTTCTGTGCAGTGGTTAAAATATTGTGCCGTCACTCTTCCATCGCAGTGCATAAGAATATTTCTACGCTGAGAAATTTCAACAAAAGTAGGCCAATTATCAAATTTTTTCAATGTAGAAATTGAAAATTTTTTTTCATACGCACTAAATTGTTCAATATAACTTTTTCTCAATAAAGAATCAATTTCCTTTTCTATCACATCGTTTCTAAACGTTTTAATGTCATCAAACGCTAATATTTCTTGAACAGTATAGTTTTTTTCGGAGTTTGAAACTAGAGACTTCTTTTTATTAAAGATGCATCTCAACATATTATTTAGAAAAGCATCAAATTCACTAAAAACATTTAAGTATAGACTTTTAATTATTACTTGAGAAGTATTTTTCATAGATAAAGAATTCATTTCACTAATGAACTCAGAAATGTGCAATTGTTTGTTTTCTTCATCATCCTCGCGCAAATTGTTCAAATTCTCTTTGAGTTCTCTCAGTATTTCTGCCAATCTATCCATTGTTTCCTTATCTTTTTTAAGTAATTGAGGAATAATCTCATTTGCTGATTGCTTTATTGACTTCATTTCTTGCGTAAACATTTCTTGAATTTCGTCTAGCTCTGGTTGCTTCTCAACTTTTCGTTTTTTTAATTTTTTTGACATATTATTTTCTCCCCCATAAAATTTTCTATAGCGGCTCAGGCTTTACAAAGTCATCTGATTTCGTAAAGACGTTGTTGGGCGACGTGTCGTATAGCACCGACCGACGACGGCAAGGTGTTATGTGAAGTTATTCTATAATAAGTTATTTAGATGACTTCTTAGTGTGTTTTCCACTTTAGTCTTGCCATTAATTGTATTTTTATAAAACACTACTCTAAATGGTTTTATGTCAAACGGTAGTTCACACCCTTCTTCTGCTAATAAAATTGTGTTTTTTTGTAGAGCATGTGCATATCCCACTTCATAGTATACATTTGGATTTTGAGGTGTTACATCCGCTATTATTACTTTGGACTCAACAATACTATTAGCAATATCACTAATAATCATTCCATTTGTATACATGTCATCCGCTCTAATTACTTCATATCCAAACTCCTGACATACCGGCTTGATCACATCCTCATAAAGTTCATTGAATTGAGTACTAAACTGCATTACAACAAATACTTTTGATTTTATGCTCTCTACTTCATAATCTGAAATTTCAATAATAGATTTACTTCTATTCCAGATTCCTACTTGAGATCTAGAAGTGTTATAAGGCAAATTGTAATCAATTACCTGTACACCATTAACTTTCATCATTACTCTATTTCCAATATATTCAACTTCCAATTTGTACTTTTGATTGGCATGTAATGCATTACCATTTCCTCGAATCTGATGATACTCCCACTTACCGTCTCTATAGCTTTTCAGCTCAAAAAGGCCATATTTAGACTTATCAATTCCAACACTAGTAAATTCTAATTTATTATTCTTATTAATATAGTTTATGAGTATATCACACCCAATTTCTTCATCAACTACCTTAAACTCAATATTTGCAGTTATTTTACCGCCATCAAAATACTGATCACTTAAACAATTACCAATTAGCGGAAAACGATTATTATCCTCTCCTTCAAATTCTTCTCCAATGAACTTTATAGAGTTGTTCTTAATCTCGTAATTCCCAGTTAAAGTAAGCCAATTGTATTTATTTGATTTAATCATTCTTTCCTCCTCAACAATTTCACATAACGGCTCAGGCTTTACGAAGTCATGATGATCTTTGACACTTATGGCAAAGTCATCAGATTTCGTAAAGCTGTTGTTGGGCGACGTGCCGAATGACACCGACCGACGACAGCGAAGCCTGATCTGTTGAGGGCTGACTGTCGGTTTTGACCGGAATGTCCGCTCTCAATTCTTAACTCCCCGCGTATCGTTCATATACACAGCTCTATTTTGTAAAATCTCCGCCAATTATCACAATGTATAACTTTGTACTCCATACCACACCTTTACTCTCCATTTTATCATCTACTGGTTCTGGACTCATCCCGTATTGATACGGGGTAAATTTATGCGAAGGCTTTGCTAATGTTTTACTCTTTGTCCTTCCCTATTCCTCTTCTTTTCCCAACCCAATCTCTCTCCATCCTCCCGCCCCTCCCATCGTTATGTGGTGTGATGGTGCTGAGGGCATTGGCACAGCGGGGGTTTCGAGGGGGGATGGATGGGGTAAATATGGGGTGGACGGTGGTTGGGAATCGTGCGGAAAATGTTAACTTTAAGTTTTCTTGTTCTTGCATGGATGTGTGGTATAATGCTATGTGAGAAATGTTGAACTGTTTTATAGAATTGAGGGAAAGATGACTGAATTATTAGCGCCTGCGGGCAGTATGGAGGCACTCAAGGCTGCCATTTCAAATGGCTGTGATGCCATATATTTAGGGATGCAGAAGTTTGGTGCGCGCGCCTACTCGTCCAATTTTGATATTGAAACGTTAAAAGAGGCGGTTGCGTATGCACACCTTAGAAATGTGAAGATTTACGTGACCATGAACACCATCGTTTTCGAGAGTGAGATCGAGGAAATGAAGGCGCAGATGGATGAACTAAATGCCATCGGCGTGGATGGAATAATCGTCCAGGATTTAGCGGCACTGGATTATCTGGTGAAGAACTTCGAGGACCTGGAGGCGCATTGTTCGACGCAGATGGGCATCGACGATTTGGAAGGCACACTCCTGTTTAAAGAGCTGGGGGCTGAGCGCGTGGTTTTATCGCGTGAGGTCGCGCTTGAAAAGGTGAAAGAGATCAGAAAACTGGCCGATATCCCCCTGGAGATTTTCGTGCACGGCGCTTTATGCGTCTCCTACTCTGGCAACTGTCTGATGTCCGGTTTAATCGGGTATCGCAGCGGAAACCGCGGCAGATGCGTCGGGTCGTGCCGTAAAGAGTACGAGCTGATCGACATGGCCACTGATACCGTCATCGGAAAGAACTATATATTATCCACGAAGGACCTGAACACCATCGAGCACATCGAGGACCTAAAGGGCATCGATTCATTAAAGATCGAGGGCCGCATGAAGGAGCCTGCGTATGTGGCGAACGTGGTTTCGAAATACCGTAAGGCGCTGGACCATCAAATTACCGACGCGGATAAGGACGATCTCAGTAAAACCTTTAACCGCACGTTCACGAAGGGATATTTGTTCCATGAGGATCCGAAGGAGATTACGAATATCCTTCGGCCGAACAACTTCGGGATCGAAATCGGACGAATTACGAAAATCGTTAAAGACACGTATGAAATCACGCTCAGCAGACCGCTGAATCAAAACGACATCATCCGCATCAGCCATGATAACGAGGATGTCATCATCTCTGTGGTGAAGCTGTACGATAAAGACGATAACCTCATCAACAAGGCCGATAAGGTTTGCTATATCAAGGTTAAGGAAAAGCTCGCTAAAGGCGACTTGGTCTACCTGACGAAGGATTACGCGTATTATAAGGAGCTGGATGCCTCGCTGGAAAAAGAGTTTAGACGTTTCCCGCTGGATGTTACGGTACATGCGACTCCAGGGTCTGTGCTGGTCATCGACGCGGAGGGCTTGGGCTGCCACTATCACTATGAAAGCGAAGAAATCCTCGGCGAAGCCATCAACAATCCGACGAATAAGGAACAGGTCGTTAAGCAGCTCGTGCGTCTAAACGACACGATTTTCGAGCTTAACGAAGTAAATTACGAGGAATCAAATGCGTTTATCCCCGCCAAGCTGTTAAATGCCGCCAGAAGAGAAATCGTGGAGGCCCTTTACGCGCTTAGAGTGGACAGTCATAAAAATCGTACCCTCGTACCCGAGCCAGCTGAAAAGATTAGCTTCCCAGAGGTTGCGCCATACCTCACTGCCACGGTGACGACGCAGGAGCAATATGAAGCCTGCATCAGCAGCGGCATCACGGAGGTGTATTTCGATAACGTCATCAGACGAAATCAAGTGGAATACACGCCGAAGGAAGGTCAACTCCTCATCGGCGGATACGGCGGCGTCTACCACTACCGACATTCGAACCCGTTCGTGACGGATTACTCTATGAACGTCGTGAACGCCACTAGCTGCTACGAGCTCTACCGCCTCGGTGCAAAGCGCGTCACGTTATCATATGAGCTAAATAAAAAGCAAATCGACGATTTAGTGGAAGCTTACACTGTCGCCAATGCTTCTGCACCATCGTTAGAAATGATCGTGTACGGCAAAGCACCGCTCATGTTCACGAAATACTGCCCTCTGAAAAAGATGAACCAATGTGGACTGTGTCGCACGAAACGTTACGTCATCAAAGACGAACACGGTGCGTTCCCGATCATCACACACGAGGACTGTTCAGTGACGATTCTAAACGGTAAGACGCTGAACCTTCTGGATGAACTTCAGTCGATTAAGGGTGTCGAAGCTTTCAGACTGAACTTCACCATCGAGTCGAAGGATCAGGTGCTCCGCACCATCGCGAAAGCTCAAGGCAAGCTGAACGGCACCATGACCGCTTCGGTATTCAATCAGGAGACGGACACGAGAGGGCACTACAATAAAGAGATTATGTAAGTTAAGAGCGATTGCTTCTGCATACCGTTTACGAACGTGCGATGCGAAAATGAAACTCGCTTCGCTCAAACAGTCATTTTCGCTATATCGCACTAACTTCGAACGGCATGGGCTGACGTTTAAGTTTGAGAGCTTATAGAGGGTCTTTTCACTGTTTTTAAATGCCTTCGTTTGAAAGAGGGCTTCGATGAGGCGATCTGAGTTCATGCCTCTACGTGGGCTACCATTTATGACGACCCAGTGGTTATGATTCGTTTCCATATGACGTTTGACTCCCCTGAATAAATAAAAAAAATGGTACATGAGGCTGTGGTCCTAAGCTTCATTGTACCATTTATGTTTTATAGAATCGTCCCGTATTAATACGGGGTCAGGATTACTTCAATCGTTCGAGAACCCCTTTGCGTTTAACGATGTTCTTATAGTCCCACTGGATGTCACGGGACTTGAGGAGGCAGCGCTCTAGAACGCCTGCATCGATGTCCTCGGGCTTCGTGTAGCGAAGTTCAGCGGCTTTAAAGCTGCCTTCTGGAATGAGGGCTGGCTCATCGAAGGTTTGGCCGCTCCAGAACAGGAGTCTGACGTATTTTTTAAGCTTACTATATCCCACGATGGGGTTGTCGTCTATGAACCACACGGGATGTCCATGCCAGACCTTTCCCTTCGCTTCTGGAAGGGTCTTCTGGATCATCTGCTTCAGTATGGCACAGATGGCATCATCTTCTGGCGCAAGTGCGCTGTGATATGCGAGAATGCTGGCATCGCCGGTTTCTGGTGTGATGGCAGGCTGAGGGATTGGCATAGCTGACCTCCTTAAGGGTGGACTATAGGCTGAAGTGTTTTTTGATTAGGCTGGCGACTTCAGCAGGTTCGAGGTGGGTGTTATCGATGCGTAGGTAGTTATCGAAGGGGATTTCGCCTTCGTGGCTGACGCAGCGGTAGGCGCTGTCATCTCTGAGCAGTCGTTCGTTAGAGCGTTCGATGTCCTGTTTAGAGGCCTTATGGCGTAGGCGGTTTTCGGTGACGTTGCGTTTGAGGCGTTCCTCCTGCGAGGTGATGAGCTCTGCATAATAGATGTCTGCACCATGTGATTTGAACAAGTTCGTGACGTATTCGATGTACTCCCAGTCGCTGGGCATGTCGAAGGCCCACATGTAGGTGAAAATCATGCCGTAATTGTTCGATGCGGCGAAGTCCTCGAAGATGACCGAGCGGATTCGGTTGATGGTTTTCGGATGATAATAACCGAACACATCGATGACCAGCTCGATGCTCATGTGGTTGTGGAAGAGTCTGAGATCTGTGATTTTTGCGAGTTCCTGGCCTACGGTCATTTTACCGACGGCCGCGTTTCCGATTAATATGACGAGCTTCATGATTTCCTCCTAGTTTGATGACTGATTCGTGATTTAAAAGAAACCCACTATGAAAGTGGGTTTTCGAATTACTCGTAATGGACGTCCCCCATGATGGTGGTTTCCATGAAGGTTTTTACTTCTGTGGTTGTTTTAAAATTCGCCAGTGCCCACATGAGCTTCATGACGATGGCTTCTGTGTTCATGTCACCTGCGTTGATGACTTTTTCGGAAGCGAGCTGACCCACAGCATAGACACCGAGCTCTGTGCCGTCCTCGACACATTGGGTGGTGATCACCACTGCGATGCCTGCTTCGATCAGCTCATCGAGTTTATCGCTGATTTTTACGAACTGGTTAGGAATGCCGCCGACACCGAAGCTTTCGATGACCACGCCCTTATAGTTCGCTTTAATAAAGTCGAAGAATGCTGGCTTTATACCTGGGTGAAGCTTAACGACCGCCACATCCTCGCAGAATTTCGTGTTCAGCTCAAGCTTTTGCGTTTTATCGATGACATACGTTTTAGAATAGATGCCATGGTACATGAGGTTATTATACTTCGCCATACCGAGCTTCATCTCCGCCACGACGGGGAAGTTGATGCTGGCGAAAGCGTCTCTGCTTTTCGATCTAAATTTGGTGGCTCTAGAGCCGTTGATGATGATCCCATCAAACGAGATGAACACGCCTGGAATCCCTTCGCGTGCAAATAGGAACGCATCGGAGAGATTCTTTCTCACATCCGAGAACAGCGCACCGACCACGACCTGCGAGCCTGTGAGTACCACTGGCTTGCCGAGGTTTTTAAGCATATACACCAGCGCTGCAGAGGTATAGGCCATGGTGTCCGTACCGTGGGTAATCACGAAGCCGTCGTATTCGTCGTAATTTTCATACACGGTTTCTGCGATTTTCCCGATGAGCTGAAGCGTCATGTTGGTACTATCTATGGAGAATAATGTCAATGTCTGAATCGTCGTCTTTTCGCGTATCTCGGGCATGAACATGAGCAAATCGTCCGCATTGAACGTCGGTGCCAGTCCATTTTCAGTCGCCTGGGAAGCGATGGTTCCCCCGGTGGTAATCATAAGGATTTTTTTCATGGTTCCCCCTGTTTGTAACATGCTAAACACATCTTAGCATCATTAAGACACAAAATAAACAAATCAAATTAACCAAAGCGCCCCATATAATTTATTATACAAAGATTTTAGTGATTTTACATGAAAAATTTAAATTCAGGGGACGAAAAAACACCCACAAATCGATTTTACATCTTATTTGTGGGTGTTTTTAGATAGACCTTCCTTTTGAGGGTGGTCATCATTTTTAATGAACCAGATGTCCTTCTCACTTCGTTTTAATTTGCTCTCTACTTCTGCGAGGAACTCCTGCTGAAGCTTTAATCGTTCAGTCCGTGATTTAGCATCTTCTGTATTTGCAGCTTTCGTTTCAGGTTCCTTTAACATCTATAACACCTCCTCAATGTTATAGATACCCATGATTTGTACTTTTAGTTGTTTTTATGGCTTTTTTATGAGCCATATGATTCTTCAAGTGGTGTGTTCTCGCACCCGCCAAGCTCCAATACACACTCCTTTTGATTAAATGCAATTCAATTGGGTACTATTTAAGTATGATGTCTGTTTATAAAAGGAGATTAACATTATGGCTAAATATGTTGATGGATTTTTACTGGTCGTGCCAAAAGGAAAAGAAGAAGAATATAAGAAAATGGCTGAGGAAGGCCGCGACTCGTGGATCAAACACGGCGCGATCGGTTATTTTGAATGTAAAGGTGATGACCTTAAGCCACAGGAAATGGGTGAGGAAAAATCGCGATCATTTCCTGAAATCGCAGGCGCATCCGGTGATGAAAACGTATGGTTTTCGTTCATAATCTTTAATTCTAAGGAACACCGTGACGAAGTAAATAAAAAAGTCATGGATGAAATGAATGAAATATACAAGGACGAAATGAACATGCAAATGCCATTTGATGCAACGAAGATGGCATACGGCGGCTTCGTGGTTGCAGTAGAAGGATAAAAACCAGATAACGCGCCGTTTGATTAACTTAATTTTGAAAATCCACTTCATGAAAACGCATGGGGTGGATTTTTTCGTGTAAAAACCTACTTTAGTTGGTACTCACGCGCCGTCCATCAGCGTACACTTAAAGCATAAAATAACGAATGGAGGCCACTATGAAACCATCAAGTACACCCCAAAACGCACCTGACACTACCACTATCCACCTGAAAATGAAACTTGCAGCACTTTGGGCGAGTTTTATGTTCCTCTATATCTACGTCGACTACTTCCACCTATTTATGCCGAATGCCTTAAGCGATATGCTGGCGGGAAAAGTCTTCACCTTCGACGTGTCGCAAACATATTTGCTCATCGTCATGATTTTAGTCGCCATCCCAGCTTTTATGATTTTTCTATCTGTTGCGATGCCGAATAGAATCAACCGCTGGGTAAATCCCATCGTCGCTGTGATATTTATTCCGTACATGTTGTTTAATTTAGCAGGAGTCGCATGGATGCACATGTACTTCGCAGCAGCTCTCGAAGTTGTTCATCTCGTCCTCATCGCCTATTATGCTAGAAAGCTACCTGTATAAGTGTAAACCAAGTCGCTCTTATAATTTAGATACACTTAAAAAAGACCTTAAGGTCTTTTTTATTATGCTGATAGAAGCATCGGGATATCTTTTGACTTCCAACTCTGTTCGCTTAATTGATAATCTCACCTTGTCCTTTTTCAATATCCTTAAGCCACTTTTGCTTTTCACTCTCCGTTAGCTTCATCCACTCAGAGACTTCACCGACGATTATTAACGGATATAGTGAACGGTATGATCGCGTCAAATTACCAGGAAACTTCTTATCGGTCACGTTAGGATCGTCTTCGAAATCACCGGTTGGCGATACGACATAAATCCGCTCTTCTGCTTCACCTTTTGCAAGTGCTGCTGCCAGCCCAGCACCTGCTATACCTGCAGTGAAATAGATATGGTTCATCTGCAGGTCTTCTTGATAGTTGGAGTTTCCACCTGGATTGAGGAAATCTCCCACTTGGATATCAGCCTTCGTTCCGTGATAAAAAGGCCCTCGGTCCTTCGGCACCGACCTGCTTTGATTCGCGCGTTCCTGAAACTTTTCGTAATTAACTAAATCCCCCTTTTGCTTATACAGCTCTGCCATCTTCTCATAAAGGGTGGGATAGGCCCGCCAGACATTCTCGTCATCAACTCTAAGGGCATGTTCCAGCGCTTCCTCTAAATACCTTAACTGTTCATCAACTGTGGTCATTAACTTTGAATATTGAAACTTCGCGACAAACCTTTCAAAATCGTTCGACGCTTCAAGAATCGCCTCTTGAAGTGTCTCTTGAGCGCTCTCAATTTGACCCTCGGCTTCACTTTTCATCGCCATCATACATAACTTCACTACTGGATTTGCTGGACTAAATAATACTGCCATCACTACACCTCACTTTCTCTTCCTTGCATTATAATCCTTATCTATCTTAGCTTTCCAGTTCTTATCCACCGCGCCACTGTTACGTACCATGCTGAACGCCATGTTCACAGCTTCGTAATTCAGCTGGGTTCCCTCGCGATCAGCGTGATAGTTGGCAGCCATTTCCTCTGCGATACCAAATCGCTTTGCGGTTTCTATGGCATCTATATTGGCACCGAGAAAGATAAATTCCCAGCCGTACTTCTCCTTCTGGCGATCGATCATCCGTTTGATTTGGTCATAGGAGTACTCTCTACTGGCGTTTTCTATGCCGTCAGTGATGATGACGAACACGACTTTTTCAGCGCGCTCGTCCTCTGAAGCGTATTTCTGGACGTTGCCCATTTTATGGATCGTTTTGCCGATCGCATCCAGTAGCGCCGTGGTTCCCCTTACGAAATACTCGTTCGCCGTGATCATCGGTACTTTTTCCAGGTCATAGCGATCATGGAGCAGCTCCACCACATCATCGAACAAAACCGTCGTAATATGGGCCATGCCCTCCTCTGTCTTTTGCTTCGCTAACACGCTGTTGAAGCCCCCGATGGTGTCGCTTTCAAGACCGTTCATCGATCCGCTTCTGTCTAAGATAAATACCAGTTCCGTTAATCCTTTTTTCATGATGTTTCCTCCAATCACTATTTGATGATTTAAGGATACCGTTTTCTGCACGAAAAAAGGTCACCTGTCAGGTGACTTTTATAAGCCAAGCAATTTCTCGTTATAGTTGAATAGAACCGCATTGATTTGGTTGATATCATAATTCATGGATTCGATAAAATAGCTGACGATCACGTCGAATCGGCTGCTGTTGGACAGCGCAAATCCTGACTTAAGGAGAAGGTCTTTCGTCTCATCCAGATTAAGCCGTAGCGCGATAGCAAACGCCACCGCCGTCTGCTTCGTCGGCGTATAATGGTTGTTGTTTCGGATTTTTGAAAATGTCTGCTTCGTGACGTTTGCTTTTTTATAGACGTCCGGATCCTTTAATCCGCGCTCGTCGATGAGCCGCAGCAGCATCTCCGAAAACGTTTCATCCATACGGTTGATGACATCTTCCAGCGACTGCTTTTTAGGTAAAAAGACATCCGAATAACTGGGCTCACTGATACTATCCTGAATTTTACTTGCTCGCCGAAGCTTTTCTCGGGGCTGTCTGATGCGCTGATTAAGAGTGCCGTAGCTGGACTCCTGTAAGATATGCTCCTCGATATAATGATCATCGATGTAGGATTCTATGGAAGCATATAACGCTTCCGATAGCTTATACGCCCGCTTGTCATAGACGACCAGGTACACCATCATCTCGTTAAATAGGAGGAATTCGCCGATGGAGCGAATGGCGACGCTCAGTGCGATGTCTTTCGGATAGCCGTACGACCCGGATGAGATTAGCGGAAACGCGATGCTCTCGAACCCTCGCTCTTTTGCGAGTGCAAGTGCATTTTGATAGCAGCTTTTTAAGACCTCTTCCTCTCCATCGTGGCCATCTTTCCAGATGGGGCCAACCGTATGAATAATAAAGCGCGCCGGCAGTTTAAACGCCTCTGTCAGTGCGCATTTCCCTGGTGCCAATCCACCCATTCTGGCTGTTTCGTCTCGCAGACGCGGCCCTTCAATTTGATGGATTCTGCCATCCACGCCCGCGACGCCGAACATTTCAGAATTCGTCGGGTTCACGATGGCATCGACGTGCATTTTAGTAATGTCGTTTCTTACGATTTCAAATGGCATAAAGTCACCTATAGCTAGTCTTTAGTTTTATCACTTTTTACAATAAGAAGATTAATCAGAAATACATCTTCAGATAGTGATTAAGTGCATGATCGCATGCATAAACATAAGTTCCCAAAATACCGCGTGTCATAAGTGTTTTGTAAATATTAATGATGTAGTTTAGCATTTCCGAGTCAGATTTTGAGTTGTGTTTGCCATATCGATCCTTATACTGATTCATTAAAAACACGATACGCCCATCTCTATAAACCAATTCAGGTCCGATAATTACCCCCACATAATTAAGGTCATACCCCTGGACCGTATGAATGCAACCGATCTCATCGATTGCTTTTTCAGAATTGATCCAATCCTCATTTATGCTATTCCATTTGTAGGCATATTTTCCGATTTGAATATCGAAGGCTTCCGGATTATTTTTTGACTTCCAATCCCATGCATAACCAGCAACCGTTCTCGATAATCCAAACTCACCCTCTTTGATTTTTATCGCATCAATCATCAACTGGACATCATCAAATAAACGTAGTTCATAGCCACTAAATTCTGCGCGATTTGCACAGCACCCCTTCAACACATTTTCGATGTACACGGGATAATCACTGCCCGCTTTTACTCGCATTTGTGTCTTTAAACTGAACCAGTTAGCATCCAACTCACTAAATCTACTAGAATCAATATCCGATGGCTTGACACTTTGATTATGGTCATAGAATAAGATCACGTGCTTGGCAGATTTAAGAATCCAATCCAGCTGTGTTCCCTTGTCTTTATCAAGCCCTAACTTCTCATTTGTTTTATCAAAAAACTCATAGCTGGAAAGGTTACGGCGCTGTGAAAGGCGATGTGCTTCATCAACGATGAGCAAATCGAATTTTTCATCGGATTTAACAACCTCGCTTGGGCCATAAACCATGCTACGTTTCAGCCCCTCTACATTTTTAAACACCTTTCTTACCGTGCCTCTTAATGAAGTCATCGGTAAAACGACACCAATCTTCTGTAATGGCTTAAATTCATGGGATTTAAAATATTTCGCTAAATAGACTGCTAAAATCGTCTTTCCTGAACCTGGTTCGCCTTTGATGACGTTCACTGATTCATGATGATTGAATATGATTCTATCCATTTCATTAACGATATCCAGTTGATCATCGGTTAGTACTTTATAAGGCGATAACTTGAATAAATCACTGTTACGAATATCAAAAAGACTATTCACAGTGATCTTATTCTGTTTCAGTTCTTCCCAAATTTCTTGAAATCGACTATTATACTTATCCCGCTCAAAATAGTTATGATTTCTTATTCCTTTGTTGCTGTTTTGAAGCAAGTACTTCCCGTCAGCAGCTATGTATTCAATTAGTTTTGACTCTAAATCCAAAGTAACTGACTTATTAAACTCATCATCTGTGATGATACTTACGGTTTTCAAAGAGCGTCTTCTCTGATCTTCCAAATGCGTTTTTATACGCCTCGTAGCGCTTGTTGTCTCCCCTATATAAGCATACTTTCCGTCTTCGATTATATAGACGACAGGCCAATTGTTGCCATATTGGTTTCTTTGAAGCCCTTCTAGCGCCAAATAATCGAAGTCGAACTTGCTCAATCTCCCCATACTATTCCTCGATATCCACTCTCGTATTTTTACCGCTGTTTCCTTTCACATGGCTTACTGGAAATCTCTTTTTATTTTTTTCAATTTTTCTAAGCATAATATCATCAACTTCAACACCGATAGCTTCTGCCATCAGAAAAGCATAAATAAGGATGTCGGCTAACTCGTCACACACCTCGTCCTTATCAACTTCATCGCCCCATTGAAAATTCTCAAGGAGCTCAGCAGATTCAATCACAATCGATTTCGCTAAATTTTCTGGTGTATGGAACTTCTTCCAATCGCGCTCTTCTCTGAAAGCTAAAATTGTATTATATAAATGATCAATTCTGTCCATATTCAACCTTCTCACATTGGTTATTTTGATATCAGTTTATCATAAACACTGTTTTAATTAAACCTTTAGACGCCTCTTAAAGTTAACTTGCATTTCATCATTTAACTCAATTTAAGAACTAGTCAGCCTCATTTATCTCTGCAATATGTGGCTTCTTATTGACTCTTAGAACAAATGGTAGATACATTAACGAGAACACTGAAATCACGATCACCTCAAACCATATGAGGTATTGTGGCCAGGGACCGAGTAAATCGATGGGGGATGCGGTGGGTGGCGTGTATGCGATGAAAAAATAGTTTCCACCTGTCAGGTAGTTGACCACTGCGATAAATGGCAGTAACAAATGTGTGAAGATCAGTGTGCGCTTTAAGGAGCCTTTCGCAGGGTAATATCGGTGTACCACGAGCATATACAGCACTGAAAAGACGATCAAGCCATGTGAAAAGAAGAATTGATAGTATTTGAATGAGGGAAAGTCCGTGTTGGTAAGATTTGGCGTGAGCAGCGCGACCATTGCGCCAACTGACCAAAAATAGAGGATGTCGAAAAGGTACTTGCTTTTCGTCGCGAGCATATAGCTGCCCAGCAAAACGGATAGGCTACAGAGATGAATCGGCAAGGATTCGGCAAAGGTCCAGGTGTTGGTTTGAACGCGGTATACATTAAGGGTAATCTCCTGGATGATCAAAATGGCTGCGATGCTCTTTCTGATAGTGGGTTCTATTTTAGTGCTCATCGGCCAGTACTTTTGCGAAATCACAAACCCGATATAAAAAGCCAACAGTACGCTAAGCGCTATCAAATGCGATGTTGAAAACAGTTGGAAAGGCTCTGTATAGCCGAACCACATGAAATATTTAGACATCCAAACCTCCTAGAGCAGTCATGGTTTCATTATACTGATTTAGATGGTGTCCGTCTATGGGGTGTCCTCTCATTTATAACTTCGACAAGCTTATTTGCAAAAGCTTCATACAACTGACCTTGTGCTGTTATGATGATACCCGCTTTATAATCATCGATAAGGATCGGCTGGTCTTCATACTTTGAGGCGGAATAGTACTTGGCAAGGGGGTCATCAGAGCTGATACCTGTCGCCCCGCCTGTACAGCGTATACCATCGAGGAAGCCAAATCCAGCCAGTAATTCTGAACCGCCACAAATACGGCCACTATGCCTCCACTTGACAAACAAGCTTCAATAAAGGTTTTTAGCGCTTCCACATGAAAAAGTGGCAAGCTATCGCCACCTGGAATTACCATTAAGTCGATGGTGTTCGGATCAATTATTTCTAGGGTCCCTTGCACTAAAAAGGTCTGTCCCTCCAGACTCTTATATGGCCTCTTCTCAAGAGCGATGTGATGCCACTCTAACGCATCTAATTTTAATAGCGCCAGAGCAATTTCAAACTGAGCAAAACCGTCATAATAAAAGAGTGCCGCTTTCATAGAACCTCCATATTTCGTTTTAGTAGCGCATAAGAATCGTCAAAACCCATTCAGGAACATGTCCATGTGATTTAATCCCTTTAAGTGCACCATCAATTATTAAATCATCCTTTTTCAAAAACAAGGTAGCGTTTCCTATAAAGATTCCATAAGGTAGTTGTTGACCATGTCTATGGCTACTTCTATTTTTTCTTCGTCCAGCGGATGTTGCATGACTGCGGCGATATTGGCAACGCCGTTGATAAGGCAAATAAGAACATAGATAAAGGCATCCACTTTAAGGGTTTTCTTAAAGTGCCCCAGTTTTATGCCGTCTTCTATTATGCCTTTAATGTCCTCTGAAAAAGCCAAATAGCGCTTTTGATTCAGCACCGTCATTTCATCTGTAAAATCCACTGTAGCCCAAAATTCAGATGCGAATTTGACCCACTGCACATGGTTCTCGTTTAAGAAGTTTCTAAGCCGAATGCCGATGTACTCCGCCATTCGTTGGCTAGGCGACGGGGCACTGATAAGTTTCGTAGACAGTGTGGCCTTACTGCTGTCGGAATTTTCAACGATTGCAAAGAAGACTTCTTGCTTACTCGCAAAGTAGGTATAAAAACACCCTTTGCTAATGCCAGCTTCATTGATAATTTCATTTACAGACACCCTTGAATACCCCTTTTGGGCAAATAGCTTAAAGGCAACAGCAACTATTTCGTCCCTATTCGTCGACCATTTCTCTGGATTTAGTTTTGGCATATGACCACAGCTCCCATTTTAAATAAAAGACCACTGGTCTTTTTTATAGTTATACCTTAGCACGCGGTCCTCAAAATGTCAAATCATCTTCATGAGATTCTTCGGATCACCCTTAATCGGAGCTGATTACTTTTATCTGAACTCGATGGCCATAACCGGACAAGCCTTTATAGCACTTTTCAGCAATGTCATATCCACTTCATCCTGTTGATTTAGAATGGCTTTTTTGCTTTCCATACTGAACATTTTCGGATAGGTCTTCGTACAAATGGTACAGCCCATACACGATTCACGATTGATCGATACACCACTATTTTTTACGGATGTGAATTGAGGTAAATCACGATTTTTCACCAATTTGTCAGTTATCGTAGCAAAAATCGTGATGGCTAAGACAGTGAGCACCCATCTGGCAATCATAAACTTAAATCCTAAAAACTTTGCTTCATTTAAAAGCATTGGTATTTTCACAACAGCCCATGAACTTAAAATAATGACGATATTACGGATGGGAACGCCTTTTTTATGAAGCATCGTGCAAATAGGAAATGCCGCATATATCGGTCCTGCCGATATGCTTCCCAGTAAAAATGAGAACATCACACCCTTAGCCTTTGCTTCTTTGCCTAGAAACTTAGTGATGGTTTCTTTTGATACCCATGTATCAAGCAATGCCGTTAATACAAATATCACCGGCATAATCATAAGCATCTCTTTAATATAGTATAGACTGCTTTTAACCCCTAATCCGCCAATCGAGGGACTTATGGAAGATAGCCCCAAGTATGCAACTGCAATCACGATTACAAATAGATTGCCTTTAATGAACGCTATCGCTTTACTCATATAATCACCCCCATGATACCTGCAATAATAATGGCGAAAATAAAACTTAACGCGTTACGTGTAATGGCGAATTTAGTACCAAACGCTTTCTTTTCAAGTGGGAAAGTTACGACGCCTACCATCGTCAGCGTCGTTAGAAATGCTACCGCAGGCATTACCCCTACACCTGCGTTTGCAAGTGTTCCTATGAGTGGAAATGCGATAAATGCAGGAATCAACGTTATCGTGCCAAATGCTGCTGCTGCAATAGTTGCTACAAACACATTTTGAGTTGATATTAGATCTGCGATTTGGTTCGGTGGCAGTAAAGCCAATATCAATCCTATCGCAAAAATTACTGAGAAGATTGACAGCGCCATTCCTTTTCCCATAAATAGTGCTTTCTTAAGCGCCTCTTTCGTTTTCTCTTTGTCTTTAAACATAGAAAAAGCAAGAAGCCCTCCCGTCATGAGCCATGTGGCAATCGTAAAAATATCCATATTTCTACTTCCTTTCTTGAATGTAATGTCATCATAAAGAATCCACAAACAAAACAAAAGACACGTATGTTTCTTTTTGATATGATAATTAGAAAGGAGTGTGATTTTATGGACCTACCATTTTTCGCCGGTGTTGATCAAAACTTGTTAAATCAAGTAGCCCATTCTATCAAAAGATACGAAAAAGGCATCACCGTACACGCTCAGGGAGATGCTTGTGAGAGTATGGATATCGTTCTTTCTGGGAGTTTAGTCGCCTATTCGTTATCTCCAAACGGATCAGAAAATATCTTGTTTGAATTTCATAAAAACAGTATTATCGGTGCCAATCTGCTTTTCGGCAATACAAATCAATATCCAATGAACATCTACTGTACAGACAAATGCAAACTACTACATTTATCAAAAAGCGATGTCGAATTATTGCTACATGACTATCAATTTGCAATGAACTTCATCGTTAGCATTTCCTTGAATTCTCAGGGGATGAATAAGAAAATCACCATTTATAGGCAAAAGTCATTAAGGGAAAATCTGCTAGATTATTTTCGTGCATTATCGGTTGAGCAAAATTCCAAAACGGTAACACTTCCGATAAGTAAAAAGCAGTTGGCAGATTATGTTGGCGTTCAACGTCCGTCTCTTTTTCGGGAATTAAAGCAGATGAAAGATGAAAGACTTATAGCAATTGATCATCGACAAATTTCTCTTTTCTTTTAGAATTAGAAAGGTTAATATCTCCGAAAAATGAAAATCCACCAATTAGGTGGATTTTATTATCTGATAAGCTTTAATATGGTTAATAACCTCATAGAACCTCTTAAAAGCTTATACTTTTCATGCCACCTGTCCTCGAATAAGTCGAATACCAGTTGCTACAAGCCATAATAGCCATAAAAACAATCCAAATACCCCAGTGGCAATCAAGTTAGATCCACTAGCAATTGAAACATTCCCAAGCCCCCCTAAAATCGGTAATATCCCACCTAACAATCCTAACAGTCGTTGCCAAGGTTTAGTTAATCCGTTTGAGTGGGTTGCAAAAGCTGTACCAATAGAGGTCAAACCAATTGCGGGAAATGCAAGCGCAAAGGAAGCTGCATGAAATTGCCACATCATTTGAAAAGCTGTATTGGACTCACTCAGACTGTTCGCAGCGACAATTACAGAAATATGAGACGCATAAAATACTGCTGAAAGAGCTGCAAAAGTCGAACCTGCAACCATTGCAAGTCTAGACCATTCTTCGCCTTGGCCACCACGGCGTCTAATGAGGCTGTGTAGTGACACTAAGAATAATAGCAATAGAACCATATTAACAGTGGATAGGTTACACTAAGTTAGACAGATTCCTTAAGGTCCTATAAAATAAGGATAAACATATGAGGGAGAAAAATCATGTCTAATGAAAAACGCAATCGCCGTGAGTTCACTGATGAATTCAAAAAACAAATTGTACAACTTTATTTAAATGGTAAGTCCAAGTCCGAGATACAAAAGGAATACGACTTGTACGCATCCACACTGGATCAATGGATTAAGCAGAACCAAGAGACAGGCTCATTCAAATCAAAAGATAATCTCACCGAAGAACAAAAGGAGCTGATTGAGCTCAGAAAACGTAATAAACAACTGGAAATGGAAAATGACATTTTAAAGCAAGTAGCGCTGATAATGGGACGAAAGTAGAAATCATCAGACAAAACAGTGATAAATACTCGATATCAGCAATGTGTACCGTCCTAAATATTCCTAGAAGTACTTATTATTACGAGTCAAAAGCAAAAGAAAAAAATCCAGATGAATACAGCGCTGATGTGATTAAAGTTTTCAAAGAGAACCGTAGAGCTTATGGCACAAGACGTATTAAGAAAGCACTTTCAACACAAGGCAAAGTATTATCTAGAAGACGTATTGGCAATATTATGAGCGAAAATGGCCTTGTTTCAAGCTATACAGTTGCAAAATATAGAGTTCATAAAACAACATGCAATGAAGCCAAAGTTGCAAATGTTGTGAACAGGAGCTTTAATGGACGCAACAATCTTGAAGTTGTTGTCAGTGATTTAACCTATGCTCGCGTCAATGGAAAATGGAATTATGTTTGTCTGATGCTGGATCTTTTTAATCGCGAAATAGTCGGGTTCAGCGCTGGTCCTAATAAGGATGCCCGTCTCGTTTATGAGGCGTTTGCGTCAATCAAGCATGATTTATCGAAGATCAGTATATTCCACACAGACCGTGGGAATGAATTCAAGAATAATGCAATCGACGGCTTATTGGATACCTTTGCTATCAAGCGTTCATTAAGTCAAAAGGGATGCCCTTATGATAATGCAGTTGCAGAAGCAACTTTCAAAACTTTCAAAAAAGAATTTATTTATCAAGAAGCTTTTGATTCAATTGATCATTTGAAAATTGAATTATTCGACTATGTTAACTGGTACAACAATCATCGATTACATTCATCGCTGGGCTACATGACTCCAGCAGATTACAAATATTTCCACCTTAAGAAAGTTGTCTAACAAAGTGTTGACATTCCAGTACCGTCCTCGTTGATGCAGTGGTCGATGTCAATGGCGGAAAAACCCTTAAAAATGCCAATCCCCAGCCCGTCATATTTCTTCACCACCTCAAGTACAGCAGCATAATTGGTGAAGGTCTTTTCATTGTTTGGCTGTGCTCTATTACCATTAATTTGATACGGAACCTTAGCAGGCTTCTCTTGTCCTTGGCGTTCCTCGTACTTCCAAATGCAGAACTTACCGCATTCTCGCAGTTCTTTTGGCAGATTGTCGTATTGTATTTTTTCACCTCCTCCCGAGGGCTGATTTCTTGTCCCTCACTAACCAATGGAGCCAAACAATCTGTTTGAACGAAAAGAATCAGAAATATTTTTTCTCCCTCAATATTCCCAGAACACTTTTGTTGGTTTTGAACAACAAAATGATCAATTACCTTGAAGAATTTTTGTCGCTCACCGTATGCCAGAAAATCAAGACAATTCGGACGGGGTGCGGATAAAAATAAAAAGCACCCGCAAGACGATGCGGATGCAAATATGAATAGGCATTAAAAATAATGCGTTCTTAAATTTAATTGTTATTTTCTCGTACCAGCGATATAATTAGAATATATTTGCGGGAGGTGCAAAACCATGGCAATAAGCTATAACAAGCTCTGGAAGCTGCTGATTGATAAGAACATGAAAAAGAAAGACCTGCAGCATCTTTCTAGTGTCAGCTCGGCTACCATTTCGAAGCTTGGCCGAAATGAAAATGTGAACACGGAAATACTTCAAAAGATATGCGCCGCTCTAAACTGCGACATTTGTGATGTCATGGAGTTTGTACCAGACAAAAAAACGGAGGATAAATAACATGAATTTAGGTGTAAATATAGCTGAAAAAGCCGCTCTAATCTGGGCGATTGCAGATAAATTGACTGGAGTTTACAAACCTCACGAATATGGGGAAGTTATTTTACCATTGACAGTTGTTCGCCGCTTCGATTGTATCTTGTCAGATACTAAGGATGTTGTATTGGAGAAATACGAAAGCGTAAAAACACTACCTATGAGAGATGTATTGCTTCGCAAGGCATCACTACAGCCTTTTTACAATACCAGCAAGTATACCTTTGAACGTTTACTGGATGATCCTGATAATATTGAAGCTAATTTCAGGGATTACTTAAATGGCTTTTCTGAAAATGTTCACGATATTATTGAGAAATTTAAATTCGATGGGCACATTAATACAATGGCGAATAAGGGGATCTTATATATTATCCTTAAAGAGTTCACAACACAGAAGGCGAACCTTCATCCATCTGTTATCTCTAATCTTGAGATGGGATATATATTTGAAGAAATAATTCGCAGATTTTCTGAATCTCACAATGAGGATGCTGGACAGCACTACACGCCTAGAGAAGTTATCAAGCTAATGGTAAATGTTTTATTTTATGATGATAACGACATTCTATCTGGCAATAATGTGGCGAAAACAATTTATGATCCCGCATGCGGCACTGGTGGTATGCTTTCTGTTGCCGAGGAATATTTACATGAGTTAAACACCTCAACAGAACTTGTTTCATTCGGACAAGAAATCAATGACCAAACCTTTGCAATCTGCAAAGCAGACATGCTCATCAAAGGTAACAATGCTGAATTCATTAAGGAAGGAAATACACTCTCATCCGATCAATTTGAAGGTCAATCCTTTGACTATATTCTTTCCAATCCACCTTTCGGTCGTGAATGGAAGAACGAAAAGGCAAAAGTTGAATCTGAAGCAAAACAGGGCTTTGCTGGCCGGTTTGGAGCGGGGCTGCCTTCTGTAGGCGATGGTCAAATGTTATTTCTCATGACTGCCCTATCCAAAATGAAAGAACGTAAGGACGGCGGCAGCAGAATTGCTATTATTCATAATGGCTCACCACTTTTCACAGGTGACGCTGGAAGCGGGCCATCCGAAATCAGAAAATATATTATAGAAAACGATTTGCTTGAAGCGATCATTGCGTTACCTAACGATATTTTTTACAACACGGGAATTGCCACATATATTTGGGTCATTTCCAATAAAAAGAAAGGCACCAAACGAGAGGGCAAGGTGCAGCTTATTAACGCCAACGGCTTATATGAAAAACGCAGAAAGGCTCTTGGGAACAAAAGAAATGATATTCCAGATAGAGCAATTGAAGAAATAACACGCTTATACGGAGACTTTAAAACTAGCGAAATCAGCATGATCTTTGATAACGAAGATTTTGGCTATACGAAAATTACGATAGAACGCCCTCTCAAAGATGAAACGGGTGCACTTGTTCTGAAAAATGGAAAAAAGCAGCCAGATTCAAACCTTCGAGACACCGAAAACATTCCGTTAAAAGAAGATATTGAAGAATATTTCAAACGGGAAGTATTGCCTTTTGCTCCGGATGCATGGATTGATAAATCAAAATCTAAAATAGGCTATGAGATTCCTTTTACCAGATATTTTTACAAATACGAAGAGCCAAAGCCATCTGCGGAAATAATGCAGGAGATACTGGAGATCGAGAAGGAATTAGATGGCGCTTTGGCGGAGGTATTCAATGTTTAAGGTTCTATTCGAATTCTTAACCGAGCCTCTTGGACTTCCGATTGTCTGGTATCAAGAATATATTATTTTGGCTGTCATAGGTTTGATTGCATATATCATCGCTTATAACACAGTAGGAGATATGTATAGGGCGGATTTTATCTCTGGTAGCACAGCGGGGTCATTTTTTCATTGGCTAATTAGATTGTTTGTTTTTGCAATTATATGGGCACTTACATACGGTGTTATATGGATTTCTAAGCTAGTTATATCTAATTGGCAGATGATACTAATGGTTTTTGGCGGTATTGTAGGGACTATTGGTCTATGCGCCTTGGCTATATACGGTATGCGGAAAATCAAAAGAAGCAAGGCGGTGAACAAAGATGCGTGAGATGAAATATAGTGGGGTAGATTGGATTGGGAAAATTCCAACAGAATGGAGCATCAAACGAGTAAAATTGGTTTTACAAGAAAGAAAAGAAAGCAATAATCCGGTTAAAACAGATTATATTTTATCATTAACAAATGATAGAGGTGTTATTCCCTATGCCGATAAAGGTGATATTGGAAACAAGTCGAAAGAAGACTTGACAGGCTATAAGTTAGCGTATCCAGGAGACATCGTCCTAAACAGTATGAATGTTATAATTGGCTCGGTGGCGCTTTCTCAATATTATGGATGTGTGAGTCCTGTATATTATACGTTATTTCCACGTAACAAAAGTGAATGTATTCGTTATTATAATTATCTTTTTCAGACTAAGGAACTACAGAACAAGCTAAAAGGATATGGAAATGGCATTATGGAAATCCGCATGAGGATTCAGATGTCAAAGCTAAATACAGTATTACTACCTATTCCCCCGACAGAACAGCAACATCGATTAGCTGACTATCTTGATGAAAAATGCACCAAAATTGATGCAATTATTACCCATGAACAGGAAGTCGTTGAGAAATTGAAAGCCTACAAACTATCAGTTATCACTGAAGCAGTTAAGAATGATAAATGGCCTATTATTAGTTTACGACACTGTATTTTAAATATCGAACAAGGATGGAGTCCACCGGCAGCAGAAAAAGTAGATGATAATTATGGGTGGAATGTGCTCTCATTATCGTCAGTTAAAAATGGAGTATTTGACAAGTTTGCGGTTAAGCCTATAGATGCAAATGCAAATATACCAGAACAATTAGAACTAAAGAATGGGGATTTTTTAATGACCCGTTCAAATACAAGAGAATTAGTGGGTGATATTTGTGTTGTCGATTCATGTGACCCAAATACTATTTTTTCAGACCTAATATATAGAATAACATTTAATTCATCTATATCTCCGCAATATGCAAAATATGTATTGCTATCGTTATATGTACGTCAGCAAATCCAAGAAACTGCCAGAGGCTCAAGTGGAACTATGCCCAAAATATCTCACAAAGCTATCAAAGAGTTAAAAATAGCGTTACCTGAGGCTTGTGAACAGATCAAAATAATTGAAATGCTTGATGAAAATTGTAAAAAGATAGAAAGTATAATACAAAAGAAATGTGTGCTTATTGATAAACTCACTGATTATAAAAAATCCCTAATCTATGAAATTGTGACCGGGAAGAAGGAGGTGTGAAAGCGTTGGATGGATTTAGCAGTGCTATAAAGGTGTTCGCAGAAAAGCATTTGATTCCTAGTATAATCAGTTTAATCACGGGTACCATTTTCTACCTTATAACACCTGATGACTTTTGGGTTTTGAATAAGTTGAATAAAACATGGTATTTCCTGTTAATAAGTGGCTGCATATTCGTTCTTATACAAGTAATTGTTCTATCATTTCATAAAATGCAAGAAATACGATATGGCTTACACAATAGAAATCATGTTTCATCAATGGAAAAAGCGGCACTTGAAAAACTATGGACAACTATAGATGAGTTTGATCAAGAAGATAGAAAATTATTAATTCAGTTTATCGAAAGCGAGAACAAGCCGTATACAGTAACTGGAAACGTACATTACTCATCTGGAAAATTATTAGGTTCACAATATGTACATAAAATACAAGGCTACAAAAACGATAAAAGCAAGAGCCAAACTGTTGAAAGATTTGACCCAGTAAAAATGGTGCTTTCTTCGGACAGTTATACACAGTATGTTTTAGTAGATGGATTCTACAAAGTATTAAAACTGTCTTATGAGCAATATGGGCAGATTTGTCATTTTAAGGTGGTGTAGAATGTTGGACTTTGATGTGAAAGAAAAACGCTTTGAAGAGGATATTGAAGAATACTGTATTACTAATGGCGGTTATATAAAAGGAGATCCTTCCACATTTGACCGAAAGATAGCTCTTGATAGAGCAACTTTTTTGACTTTTATCAAAACTAGCCAACCAAAAAGTTGGGATCGGTATGTAAAAATATATGGCACCGATAGCGAAAAACAGTTGATTGACCGTTTCTGTCGTGAAGTGAAAATGGTTGGACTACTCAAAGTGCTGCGACAAGGATTCACGGATCGTGGTATAAAGTTCCGTGCAGTTTACTGGAAACCGGAAACCTCCATTAATGAAAACAGCCAAAAACAGTATGCTGATAATGTACTACACTGTACTCGGCAGCTGCATTACTCCCTGTTAAATGAAAACAGCATAGACATCGTTCTGTTTCTTAACGGTATTCCAGTAGTTTCAATGGAATTGAAGTGCCAGTTTACCGGACAGGACACTGCTAATGCAATTGCGCAGTATAAATTTGACCGCGCGGGTAACGATGCTATTTTTGAATTCAAAAACCGCGTACTTGTACATTTTGCTGTTGACCTGACTAATGTATATATGACCACGCGTCTTGAAGGTTGTAAAACCTACTTCCTCCCCTTTAATCAAGGTTCCAATTGTGCGGGTAATGTCGGCGGGAAAGGAAATCCTATAAACATTGATGGATATGATACTGCATATCTTTGGGAAAATATACTATGCAAAGATCGTCTTCTTGAGATTTTACACAAGTATATGCACCTTGAGGTTGAAAGGGACAAGAACACTGGTGAAATAATATCTGAACGAATGATATTTCCGCGTTACCATCAGTTAGACGTTGTAACCAAACTATTAGAACAGGTAAAAGTAAATGGATCCGGACATAACTACCTTATTCAGCACAGTGCAGGATCGGGAAAATCTAATTCTATAGCATGGCTTGCCTATCGACTAGTAGGTCTTCATGATGAGAATGATGAAAAGATATTTCAGACTGTCATAATAGTTACCGATCGTCGTGTATTGGACAGCCAATTGCAAAACACCGTATACCAATTTGATCATGTAGATGGTGTAGTACAAAAAATAGATAAGAACTCACAGCAATTAAAGGATGCTATTGAAGCGGGGACTGGCATAATAATAACTACATTGCAAAAATTCCCTGTAATTTATAAGGAAGTCAACTCCGGTAATAGGCGTTTCGCCATAATCGTGGATGAAGCACATTCCTCCCAAACTGGTGATGCGGCGAAAAAGCTAAAGCGAGCTCTTGCAGATACGGAAAAGATACTGGAAGAATATTCCGAGATGGAAAATGCTGAAGAAGCAGCACGAAAAGACGATGAGGATAAGTTGCTGGATGAACTGGCAGCACAAGGTATTCATGAAAACTTGTCATTCTTTGCTTTCACAGCGACGCCAAAAGATAAAACACTGAATATGTTCGGTTGGAAGGATGAAAACGGAAAGTATCATCCATTCCATATATATTCTATGCGCCAGGCCATTGAAGAAGGATTTATCCTTGATGTATTGAAAAACTATATGACTTATAAAATGTATTATAAGATTGCCAAAGCTATTCCAGACGATCCTGAATTGGACACCGTTGCCGGAGTTAATGCAATCCGCAACTTCGAAACATTGCATCCACACAATATTTCGCAAAAGACCACTATTATGCTTGAGCATTTTAGGAATGTCACCACACATAAAATTGGCGGAAAAGCTAAGGCTATGGTTGTTACTCCATCCCGTCTTCATGCAGTACGGTATGTACAGGAATTCAAGCGTCAAATCAAAGTAAAGGGTTACAATAACTTAGAGGTATTGGTTGCATTCTCCGGTGAAATTGAAGACAATGGACAAACTTTTACCGAAGAAAAGATGAATAAAAACCGGGATGGTGAAACCATTCGAGAAAAGGCTTTACCAGACGCATTCCATACCGATGAGTTTGGAATGCTCATTGTTGCTGAGAAATATCAAACTGGGTTTGATGAGCCACTTTTACACACGATGTTTGTAGACAAAAAGCTATCCGGTGTTAAGGCGGTTCAGACTCTTTCTCGTTTAAATCGCACCATGAGAGGCAAACTCGATACCTTTGTCTTGGATTTTGTAAATTCGTCAGAGGATATTCGAAAATCCTTTGAACCGTATTATGAGGAAACGGTTCTGGAGGAAGAAACTAACCCTAATGTTATATATGATATAAAAAACACGCTTGATGAATTCCGTGTATATCAACAAATGGAAATAGACCGTTTTGCAGATATCTTCTATTCAAAAAAAGATCAGTCTGCCGGTGATTTAGGAAAGTTACAGGGAACTATTCGACCTGCACTTGATCGCTTTGACGCACTGGAAGAAGACAGACAAGACTTGTTTAAGTCAACATTAGCTAGATTCAACCGAATCTATTCTTTTATCACTCAGGTATGTCGTTTGTTCGATAAAGACATACACAAATTCAGTGTATATACGAAGTTTCTTTATACTATGCTGCCGAAGGGCGGTCGAGATAAGGTATTTGTTGACGACAAGGTCCTACTGGAGTACTATCGCCTCGAAAAGGATTTTGAAGGAGGAATAGAATTAGAAAGTTCAGAAGAGGGGTTCCGTCCTATCACTGGCGAGGCCGGTCGGCGCGAAAAGAAAAAAGACCCTCTTACAATAATAATCGATACAATCAACGAGAAGTTCGGAACTAATTTCACTGAAATGGATAAGGTGTTACTGCAAATTGAAAATGATTATGCCTCTGAAGAAAAATGGCAGAACTATGCAGAGAATAATGACCGAAAAACCTTTATGTTGTTGTTCGAAAAAGACTTTCCAGAAATGGCGGCTACTAGGTACGAACAGAATGAAGATTTCTTCGTGAGAATGTTCTCTGATCCTGACATGATGAAACAAGTCATGGAATCAATCGGAGCAGTATTATATGAAAAGCTTAAAAAGAGGACTTACACTTCAACTTCAAAAGAAAAGTTGAGTAAAGTGGCAGAAGATTCTGTTCTATTTGGTATGGGTGAGGTGGATTAAGTGGGATCATTTAGTTTGCCTTATAGAATCCCTTCCATATCAAAGAAAAGATTGTTAGATCCTCATGTGGCCATTTTAGGCGCAGGAGCATCTATCGCGTCATGTCCATTCGATAAGAATGGTAACACGGTTCCTGCACTATCTAATATTCATAAAATTTTAGGACTGACAGATAAGCTGCAAAGCAATGGCTTTTCAGAAAAAGAGATGGAAAACTTCGAATTGCTGTTCTCAAATATTGTAGGAGTACCTAAGTACAGTGACTTACAAAAAGATTTGGAAATAGCTGTACGCGACTATTTTCAAAGTCTCCAAATTCCTGATGTGGTTACGCTATACGATTATTTAGTCTTATCATTAACTGAAAAGGATGCAATTATCACTTTTAATTGGGATCCATTTTTATTACAAGCATATCTTAGGAATATCAAAGTTGGAAACTTGCCACAACTGGTATTCCCACACGGGAATGTTGGTGTAGGAATATGTTATGATTGTAAAAATAAAGGATATGCAAAATACCTTTGCCCGAGCTGCATGAAACCATTTAATGATATGCCGCTGTTGTTCCCCATTCATAAGAAAAATTATTATGATAACAGCATTATTGAAAACGAATGGGAAGTGGCAAAAGATTACTTAAGCAGAGCTGCAGGCATTACAGTATTCGGATATGGCGCACCTGAAACAGACATAGAGGCTTATAATCTACTTAAAGAGAGCTATAAAAAAAGCAATATCACAACAATTGCACCTTTCTCGATCATTAATTTGAAATCTGAAGAAGAAACTCAAAAGAAAAAGTGGTCTGAGATATATGATGATCGAATGTTCCTATTTTCATCCTCATTCAAGGAGTCAATTCTTTGGACTTCTCCGCGAGTGAGTCTGGAACATTTGTTTGATGCAATCCTGCAACAACAGCCAAGGTCACATACTAAATCCTATCGAGATTTTGAAACATTAGAAGAATTGCATAATTTTGTTCAAACTATTACCGAATTTGACATGGCGATATAAGGAAAGACCAGCCATCTCAAGCGCTTACGCTTGAACATGACTGGTCTTTTTTGCCTCCGTTTGAAGCTGTTCACTTGGTTTTTGTTCAATCCCTAAGTGAAAGCTTCTTTAGGGAATCCCTTTTTTTATTATGGAAGGTCAACATTCTGGCCTAATAAGAACTCTCTACCGCTACCAAGAAACATCACGTTACCTCTGCTTTCACGAAGAAATTGAAGTGTGTGCTCAATGCCTCGCTGTATTAACCTCATGCCAGCTAGTTGAGTTGGTTCAATATAACGAGTAAATTCAAATTCTTTCATAGTGGTTCCTTCTCGAGTCAGTTTAATATTGTTTTCATTAATGATTATATTGAAAAAGCAGATTTCAACATAAGCCACAAAGAAGTAGGTTTTGCACCAAGCCCATCATTGAACAAGATTGCTGTCGTGATAACCAGCACGAAAAAAGCTATCAAAACAGCAATCTGAAGTGACGAAGTTTTCTGAATTTCTTGTTTTGCCTTTATATCACAAATTTCACCTTGGCAGTATTGCGCTTTTTCTTTATAGAACATTGAATAAAACTTGCACCCGAAGCAAATACCAAACGCAGATTCAAAGAATAAAAAAATCATGCAGGTATGACAAACAAAAAAATTAATGAAGCTATCCGAATTCAGTACCACCAATAGAACGAATATGGTTGTTGATAAGACTAGACCGATTGTCCATGCAAACTTTTTTTGGGCTGCCCCCACATATTCTGGAGTTTGATTACTGACAATTAAACGCCCGATTATTAAAAATGGCGAATATTTAGGACTAATAAATATGCGTACGATGAAATCGGCTAGAAAGATTGTGTTAGCATACTTTAACAGGAGATAATTATCATTAAATATAACCAATATCCATGACCAGAACATAAGCAAATAGAGTATTCCTGCTGACGCCCTTATCTCACGCTCATTTAAAACTGGAATGTTGTAACCTCCCACAATTTCGCCAAATTGTTTGACTTTTTTCATATTTTATTCCTTTCTCTATCTCTGAGTTCTTATACTCATCATACCTATTTATCATAGAAAGTGGCACCGATAAAAGTAGGTAGCCCAGATCGCCGAATTATTCTTGTATCTTGATATCACCGGATGTGGTGCTAATATTAAGCATTGCACCGCCATTTCCGACTTGGGCGATCAGCGCGTCACTGTTATTCGCACCCTGCGTTGTGAGTATCGGCATGCCGACGTCGATGGTGCCTGATGTACAGGAAAGATCCAAGTTATAATGAGAGCCAGCAATACTCGTAAAGCGAACATCTCCTGAAGTGGCTGTGATTTGTATAGATTCAGTCACTGCGCCTTGTTTGACTGTTATTTCGCCTGAAGTGGCTTCTAAGGTGGCAGCACCTTGAATATTCTCGATGACCTGTGAGCCTGAGGTTGTGGATATGTTTAGTTTACTGAGTTCAAAAGATTGTATCGCCACATCGCCAGAGCTACTTGTTACCTGAAGATCGTATGCATAGTCTTTTGGGAGATATACAGTAAGTTCTATATTATCAATTGAATAAAACATAAAGGTAGTTTTGGTATAGATGATGTCGATTGTGAGCAGCTCGTCGCCCTCAAGCAAATCGATGGCAGGTGGCGTATAAGACCCCGATGCTTTGTATCTGCCATTTAGTTCGGCAGTGAGTGTATCGCTATCGGTACGCACAATGTTGATAGGAGTGTTATTGCTAATGATATGAATGGCTTTTATCCCCTTTATTGAGGCCGTGATACTGTCGTTATGAGTCTTGCTATCATGGGCGTTCTCAGCGATAAACCTTTCTAAATCAAATGGCTCTTCGGTTGACATGAGCCCTGAAAATAAGCCGAGTTCTCCAAGCGAGTAAACCGTTAGAAGTATGCCAGACATGGCGATACAAATCAGTATAAGTACGATTTTTTTTATGGTCATAAAGTTTCCTTCCTTATTTACCTGTGAGTAATTGAATGTTTAGATCTAAATATTTGAGTGACATATGGTGGAACTTTTTTGATGCTATCGCTATACAAAGCATTGTCAAAAGGCCAACAGAACCTAGGGTGCTACCAATTCCGATTAGTGCGGTAACATCCAAAATGGTGCCTGATAAACCCGAGGCAAGACCTGTGGGAATCAGTAAAATCACGAATACCGCGAATATGCCAGATAACACCAATGCAGTGCCAGAGATAAAAAGGCCAATCAGCACGCTCCAGATGCCGATGAAGGGGCCTATGACAATCACGAGATTGAATAAACCAAGTCCAAGTGCTGCGAGAAGCACTTTGGTGTAGTTGCGCCTAGATGGCCTAGATTTTTCATTTTCGCCACGTTCGACGGCCACTTGTATGTGCTCGTCGTAATCGGTGACGTTTTCTTCTATATCCGATACGGGTAGGTTTTTCAGTGCTAGTGGTAAATCCTCTAAATACTCTTCTTTTGTCATTGGCTTTTCCCCTTTAGCCCATATTGCACTTTTGCTGCTAATTTATTGCCTATAAATTGGAAGTTTGCAGTTGCACCCGCGCTACCTTTTATTTTATCCCCTGAATATGAATATAAAACTGTATGGAATACTGTTCCCGGTTCTCCTGCCTCCGCAATTATCTCACCTTCCACACCGATAATATCAACAACTTTTTCAATTGTCATGCCTACTTGAATCTCATTAAATTTTTCCATAGTAAGTCCCCCTCTATTTGACGAGTACCCCACTAAGACGATTATTATTAAAGCAACAATTGCTATCCATTTTTTCATACCTGTTCTCCTCAGTTGTATAGATAAAGAATTTCTGCCAAGTCTAAATCTCCAAACAATATGTTTTTTTTTGCATTTTAAGACAATTGTATTCGAAGTATCTTATGTGCTTCATTTACTCACGATGGCTATGCTAAACCCATCCCAACCTTTAGAACCCACTGTTTGAATTGCAGTCGCAGTTACCTTGCTATTTCTTCCCATTGCACAAACGAAATCCCTTACTCCCTGCGCAGATAAATCGTCATTCAAAGGATCACAGACTGCTCCATTTCGTACCACATTATCAGCGATTATAATTCCTCCATCCCGAATAAGTTTTAAAGCGAGTTCAAAATAGATTGGATTGTTTTTTTATCTGCATCAATAAATATAAGATCAAAGGGTTCAATGTTCAAAGCGTTTAACTTTTCTAAGGATTCTATAGCTGGACCATCAAGCACTTCAATAACATCTTCTAAACCTGCGAACTTAAAATTTTGCCGTGCAATTTTGGAGTACTCCTTGCTTACTTCTAGTGTCACTACTTTTCCATCGGGACCGATGCTCTCTGCCATCCAAAGGGTGCTATAACCCGCTAGTGTCCCTATTTCTAAAACTCTCTTTGCCTGTATCATTCGAACAAAAATACTTAGTAATTTTCCTTGTAGTGGAGAAACCTCCATAGATGGTAAATCATTCAATATACTATTTTGCTTCACATATTCTAAATTGGCGTCTTCATTAACAAGCTGATTAGTAAAAAATGCATCCACTTCAATCCATTGTTTTAAGTTAGTGTCCATTTAACACCCCTACTATTCATTATGCGGTATGGTGATGGCGACATTGCCCGTCTTATCGCCTTGATCTACATATCGATGCGCCTCAACAATCTCGTCAAGCAGATAGGTTCTATCGATAACTGCGTCTAACTTGCCTTCCTCGAACATCTTCGCTAAAAGGTTTAGAAATTCCTTACGGCCTAATGCTGTCCCATAGCCTGCAACTGAAATAAACTTGCCGCCTTCTTTAATGAGATGATTCACCTCATTCTTATTTACTTTCCCAACAGCATCGAAGATAATATCAAATTTTTTTGAAAGCGCTACGATGTCCGTTGATTTAATATTTGTGGTCTTGTAGTCAATGCTTTCACGCGCGCCTAATTCAATCATTTTAGCAGTATTTCTACCGCTGCACACTGCTGTCACCTTTGCGCCAAGATAGGTCGCAACTTGAACAGCAGACGATCCCACAGCACCTGATGCACCATAAATCATGACTTCCTGACCACTTTTTATACCTGCTTTGTTTTAAAAATGAATTGCTGTCGTACCACCAAAAAGTAGTACGGCCGCCTCTTCATAAGTAGATGTTGCTGGCTTTAGTCCAATACAGCTTTTTTCACTAAGTGTCGCATACTGTCCATGTCCGCCAAATCGCATGCCCATCATGGCATAAACCTGATTACCCACTTTAAACAAACGAACATCTTCGCCAACCTCGGCGATTTCACCAGCCAGAGCGAAACCAAGAATCGGTTTTCTTGGTTTCGTTACGCCGAGCACCAACCTAAGCGGGATACGCATAACCGGATTCACTTTTAGTCCTCTTAAACGTACATCACCTGAGTTTACTGCGCTTGCCATCACTTTATAAGAACATCCTTCTTTCCAACCTTTGGCATGGGAACTTCCATCACTTTCACTCGCTCCGGTCCGCCATAACCTAAACATACAGCCGCTTTCATAAACCACCTCCTTGTAAGATAAATATAGGGTAACGGTTTAATAACCGCCCCGAATGTTCCTTGATAATTTCAAATCTATTGTTCAGATGAATTACTGACACCTTACCTTTATTTTACTAAACATCGTGCTATAATCTCTTTGTCAGAGAGATAGATGTTCGTGCCTCCTGGATCCTTCTTTAAGAAGACTTATCCGTAAAAAAGCGTGTCACTCCACAAGGACGATTCTATGTTTAGCTGGTTGGGCCACCATAGGGTGCTACCCGTTTCAAATGCAAGGTTGTTTGGCGTTCTTCACATAGTGGATGCTCTGATTCATACTGAAATGAAAGATTGTGTTCCTTTGTCCAAATTTATTAACGATTTCGTTGTTGGCATTGACGTATCCTCAGAGTTTTCTGTGGTTGCAATGCTTGAACCAAATGGCGCTCTTATTCGTAAGCCATTTAGGATTGATCATAATCCAAAAGGTTTTAACAAGCTTCTTGAAATTCTAAAAAGAAAAAGAGCGGTTAAAACAAAAGCCCATCTACTTCGTAGAATCTACGGGTATCTTTCATTTACCACTCTTCTTTTTCTTGAGATCGAATGACCTCAAGGGTTTTGTCCTAAACCCCTTGTCTGTTCATTCTACCAAGAATTTTGACTTAAGAAAAGTGAAAAATGATGCAAAAGATGCAGAATCTATCGCAAGACTCGCAAAATTTCAAGAAGTAAAGTATTCTCTTGTACCTGAGCCTCAAATTCTCGCGCTTCGCATGATGTCTCGTGAATATTACGCGATGTCAGATATGCTCACTGAGATGAAAAATCAGCTCTGTACAGACTTATATCTGCTCTTTCCAGGCTATCTTGATGTCTTTGGAAATCCCTTTGGCAAGGCTTCTCTTGAGATTCTTAAAACATACTCTTCTCCAAGAGCACTTTCTGAGGTGGATTCTAGTGAGCTGGCATTGATGATCTCAAAAATCAGCCGCAAGACTGTTTCTTGGGCTAACAAGAAGGTGAATGTCCTCCTTGAAATCACTACCCAAGCGCTGTCTATGCCTATGGAGTTTGATATCTTAAGCCTTAAAATCAAAACCCATGTTGAAAACATCGAAAGCTTTCAAGATTGTCTTGATGGCCTCATCAAGCAACTTAAGACGATGATTCAAAGTCCTGATTTTCCAGCTAAAGAACGCCGTTACATCGAACTACTTGAAGAAATGCCAGGAATAGGTTTTCTTACTGCTGTAACGTTAATTGCTGAAATCGGAGACTTCTCAAAATTTCACTCCCCCAAAGCATTTGTTGCATTTTTCGGTATCGATCCAAGCGTCAATCAATCAGGTAAGTTCAACGGCGATAGAAACAGAATTTCGAAACGTGGTACCCGCTTTGGAAGAAGAGTTCTCTTTACCGCTGCACTTGCATCCATAAGGACAACTCGTAATGGTGATGCGATAAACTCTGTTTTAAGAGATTATTATCATCAAAAGTGCGAAAGCAAGAAGAAAAAAGTGGCTCTTGTAGCCGTTATGCATAAGCTTTTGAACTATATCTTTGCGGTTCTCCGTGATGAAAAGCCTTTTGCTTTAAGGAGACCTAAAGATCATCAATCTTGGCGTCACACTAAAGAAACTGTTTTGAAATTTGTAGCGTAATAAGTTTTTAGTCTATACCCTTTTCATAAGCCATTGTTCGTATTTTCAAATGGCTAGCTTTGCTGCACCTTTTTTCTGAAACAAGAATTTTTAAAAAATTTAAGATAACTTATTGACTTTTATTAGCTGGTCTACTTTTTCTTTGATGATAGCATATGTATGCATATTAACAGTACCAACTAAAGTTGGTACCATACCACATTCAATCTTAGTAAACTAAATCATAAGTAGTTTTGTAAGGTGTTATCAGCCAAACAAAATATCATCAAGTGCTTATGTTCTTTCAAAATTGGAGGTCTTTATGGAAAAAACAAGAATCATCATTTCAGGTTACTGGGTTGCAACAACGCTTGTTTACCTATATGGAGATATGCTTAGAGTTTACTCTGGCGACATGGAGGTTGGTATGATCCAAGGCAAATCTGCCTCTCAAGGCATGTGGTTGGCAATCGCCATTATTATGCTCATACCGATTCTAATGATCCCTGCAACACTGTCGTTACAAATGCCCTATGTTCGTCTACTTAATTTAGTGATTGTCCCCATTATCGTTGTCTTTAACTTACTAGGCTTGCCATACAAAGGTCATTACGATAATTTTCTCATTCTAGTCAGTATTGTCTTAAATGTAATCGTCTTCAATTATGCATGGAATTGGAAGTAAATAAATCATATTGATAAGCAGTATTGCGCTTTTTCTTTATAAAGCATTGAGTAAAACTTGCACCCGAAGCAAAAACCAAACGCAGATTCAAAGAACAAGAAAATCAGGAAGGTTTGACAAATAAAAAAGTTTAGGAAGCTATCTGAATTCATTACAACCAAAAAGATGAAGATGGTTGTTGATAAAACCAGACCGATAGTCCATGCAAACTTTTTTTAGGACAGCCCCCACATATTCAGGTGTTTGTTTGCTGACCATTAAACGCCCGATTATTAAAGAGGGGGAGTATTTAGGACCAGAACATAAGCAAACAGAGTATTCCTGCTGATCCCCTTATCTCACGCTCATTAAAAACTGGTATGTTATAACCTTCCACGGTTTCCCCAAATTGTTTGACTTTTTTCATTCCTTTCTCTATCTATGAGTTCTTATGCTCATCATACCGATTCATCACAGAAAGTGGCACCAACAAAAGTAGGTATTTTCAGATTGATTATAATTCAATCTTGATGTTCTGCCGTTTCCATCGACGAATAGATAAATTTCGATATATCTAAAACATTTCAAAGATTTGATTCATTGTTTTATTACGCTTGCATGCTTCGCATACCTACCCCAAAAACTGAAAGAGGAATAAGGGATTTTTATCCCGTATTCCTCTTTCAATTTTTTATGCCGAACAAGAAATCTAACACATACAAACTAGATTTTTCTTGCCTTGATTACAAATGGCAATCAAAACTCGTAATATTTAATTCTGAGGTTTTTATAGATTTTGACGTTCGCAAAAACCTATCGACAACCCTTGTTGAACGAGTGGTTGAATAACTTCCCGACTTTCTCTTGTATGTGGAAGTTCTGATGCTAGTCTATTCGCTTTATCAATGCTTCCAGCTTTCAAGTATAAAAAGCACAAAGTTGCACGCATAGTAGATTTCTGCTTTTCGTTGATGGAAATAGGTAATCCTCTTTCCATAAGCTCGATTGCCTCATCTGTGTTTTCCTTTAGTGCAAGCGTACTTGCAAGCCCTAAAATCATCCCAGGTTTATTGGGATAAATCAAGAGTGCATCACGATATTTTTTTTCAGCCCGAATAGCATCCTCCTTGTGACTTATTATATTAAAATCATAGCACAAGCACTTTAAAATCCAATAACGCAATAGTTGTCTTTGACTCAACCATACACAAAATTTAATCTCGTGTTTCCTTTGTCTAGAATTGCTCCATCAATAAAAAGTCACTTATATTCATATGCTTGATGCCGTTTCTACCTCTATCGATTTCATCCATTGAAACAACATATTTGGGGTAGTTATCTGGTATGGATTCGAGTACTGAAAACTCTCTTTCTATCGTTTCATCAGAAGCAAGCAAATAACAAACCTGAATGTATATTCTGGAATTTCTGATTAATGCAACAAAATCCACTTTGTTGTTACCATTTTTCCCTATACGTACATCATATCCCCTACCAAGTAATTCCATATAGATAATATTCTCTAAGGTTTGATTGATATCACGCATATTATTTCCAAATACCGCTTCGCGAATCCCGTGATCTGCAATATATATTTTTTCCTGAAATTGTAGTAATTTTTTACCCATCAACTCTTCTCTTTGAACCAAATGTAAAAAACATGCAGCTTTACAATAGTCTATATAATTATAAATAGTTTCTGTTGAAACGCTTCGAAGTTCATTCTTAAGATATTTTGATATATTTGTAGATGAAAATGAATTTCCTATATTCGCTATAAAGAATTGAATCATTCTCTTCAATAGCTCTATGTCCCTTACCTTATTCCGAGTTGCAATATCTTTTAATATTATCGAATCGTAAATATCATTTAAATACTGCATCGCGCTACGATCATCCAACGGAAATTGATAGAGAAACGGCATACCACCCCTAACGAGATAAAGTTGAAATAGCTCTTGTTTGCTCTTTTGAGGAAAAAAACTTTGTATTTCTTTATATGAGAAGGGATAAATTTTCACTTCCACATATCTACCAGCCAAGTAAGTTGCAAGCTCACCCGATAATAGTTTAGCATTGGATCCGGTTATATAAATGTCTGCATCAAAATCAATCATGATAGCATTAATCAACGTTTCCCAACCATCAAGTTCTTGTATCTCGTCAAAAAAAAGATAACTCTTTTCTTTTGATTCAATGGCCATTTTTTTAATATATTCATAGATTCCGTCAATAGTGATTTCAAATGGATTCATTTTACTTTCAAGATTGATAGAGACGAGAAAGTCTTCACTGATCCCTTGTTGAATCAATTCTTTTTGAATAAGCTCAAGCATGACGGATTTTCCTGAACGACGTATGCCCGTTAACACTTTGATAATTGGCTGATTCATAAACGGACGAATTTTTGACATGTATTGTTCTCTAAAAATCATTGTCGAAACATCCTTTCTCAAAGTCTTTAACTTAACTCTAATTCTTTTATACCGAAAAGTCAATGGATATATCGAAGTTTCGTTCGATATATCGAAAACTTTCCGCAAGTTTGATTCATTGTTTTATTACACTTGCATTCTTCGCATGGATCGGATGAGTCTTCAACAAAAAAAAGACCCCATGCTTTAACCTCACACAAAACCGAAAACACCTACACCCGTGGTGGTGTAACCAGTCAAGTAAAATAGTCCAAATGGGGGTGCGGACGTTTTTTTGGACTAATCTATACTTCTAGACCCAATTTCTTTCGGTAAGAAATCGGACTCAACCCACCTAGTGACATTTTTATTCTCTTCTCGTTATACCATCTTAAATATGAATCCAACTCTAAGATGAACTTGTCGATCGATACATCTTTTATAAATGCTAACATAAAAATGAACAAAAACGCTCATATAAGAATGTACAGAAATGATTGAGTAAGCTATAATTCTAAAATCAGATTTTGAAAGGATTTTAGACTAATGATTATCGAACTCAATCCA